>Ga0182740_1000104_pt1 | contig 141452 bp, 136 predicted proteins | sample eDN5th37CKraftBY_FD_128872 | JGI IMG/M metagenome (GOLD analysis project Ga0182740, IMG submission 128872) | Enriched backyard soil microbial communities from Emeryville, California, USA - eDNA 5th pass 37_C Kraft BY (version 2) (version 2) | ecosystem: Environmental > Terrestrial > Soil >... | reverse complement strand
TGCCCGTTGCCGGTCGCAACCGGCCCCTGTCATGATGCGGTCGTGGCGGAATTGGTAGACGCGCAGCGTTGAGGTCGCTGTGGGGCAACCCGTGGAAGTTCGAGTCTTCTCGACCGCACCATTCTCTCCCGAAAGCCTGTTGCTCCAGTTGCTTGGCCGTCGAGCGGGCCACAGCACGACCATTCTCAATATGCGGCTTAGCTCCTGTCGTGCCGGCAGGAGGGTCCGATCTAGGCCCGGCTTCAGCAGGCAGGTTTGGCCGTCGTGGCTCTGGTGGTTGCCAGCGCTATCGCGCGACTGTGACCACAACCGAGCGCCCGACGCCGCCGCGCCCATAAATCTCGACCAGAACGACGGCGCCGCCACGCATCACGTCGCGCGCGGCCTGACGCGAAATTGAGCCAGATCGCAGCATGCTTTCGAAGGCAGCGCGGTTGTTGGCGTCGTGAAAGAAGCTGTCGCCCTCATCCAGCCGATCGCGGATCCGAAACCGGTGATAGTTGGCGCGGTCCTGGCGCAGTACCTGCCATGGCTGGCTGAGCCGGGCGCCACTCGAGTTGATCAGATCGCGCGGGCCGATTTCGGCGATGTATTGCTCGATCAGCACATCGCCCCTCGGAGCGGACTGGATGATGGATTGTGCCCCGGACGTGGCGGGCAGGGCGGCCAGCGCAACCAGTCCTGTGACCGTACCTCGAATGAATTTCCTCACCATGCCAGGCAGCATCGATCATCCTCCCGCTCGCTGCATTCCCCGGTTCTTTATAACCAGCGGCAAAGGGCGAGTCGCGCCCGGGCACCGCGAAGAACGGCAAAACGCAAAACGGCGGGCCGAAGCCCGCCGCAATTAAAATCCTTAGTCGGCCGCCGGCGCGCCGGCGCAGAGCTTGTTGCCGATTGGATCGCGCAGATAGGCGAGAAAGAGCTTGCGCGGGCCGACCTGGCGCACGCCCGGAGGGTTTTCGCAGGTGGTGCCGCCGTTAGCGATGCCCGCCGCGTGCCAGGCTTCGACCAGTTCCGGGCTCGCCATCTTGAAGCCGATGGTGCCGCCATTGGCATGGGTAGCCGGCTCGCCGTTGATCGGCTTGGTCACCAGGAAGCGCATGCCGTCTTTGGAATAGACGACACGGCCCTTCGGATCGATCTGTCCGGCCTCGCCGCCGGCTGCAAGGAAAATTGCGTCATAAAAGGCCTTTGAAGCCTCAATGTCGTTCGCGCCGACCACGATGTGGCTGAACATTCATGCCCCTCCTCAGTGAGTGTGTTGCCGCCAAGGAGCTAGACTGATTCCGGAGAGCCGCCAAGGCAAACCGGAGCAGCCGCGCGGTGCTTCCCGATCATGTGAACTGAAACCTCGCGGGAGCCGGCGCGTTGCTCGTGGCTGGCCTGCAACATCATCTTGCTATCCTTTGGAGAGATAAGGCAGATGGGTTCCGCACGGCTCCGCTCCGGGTTAAACGGCATAGTCACGAACTGAAAGGCGGGAGGCGCTTTTGGAAAATCCGCAAGACCGGCCTCCTGAATTCGAAGTCCGCGATTCCGTTATGGAGGGCGGAATCTACGACGAATCCGGCGTGCTGCGGCCCGAGTTCCTAAACCGGGTGACGACGGCGATCGCCGAGGGCGACACCGAGACGCTCAAGCAGAACGTTGGCGAGCTTCACCAGTCGGAGGTCGGCGACCTTCTCGAGACGCTTTCGCCCGACCAGCGCCTCGCGCTTGTTGAGCTCATGGGCGCGGACTTCGACTTCTCGGCGCTGACCGAGGTCGACGAGGCCATTCGTCTCGACATCGTCGAGAACCTGCCGAACGAGCAGATCGCCCAGGCCGTCCAGGAACTGGATTCGGACGACGCGGTCTACATCCTTGAGGACCTCGACCAGGAAGACCAGGACGAGATTCTCGCGCAGCTGCCGTTCACCGAACGGATCAGGCTGCGCCGGTCGCTGGACTATCCGGAAGATTCGGCCGGCCGCCGCATGCAGACCGAATTTGTCGCCGTGCCGCCGTTCTGGACGGTCGGTCAGACGATCGACTACATGCGCGAGGACAGCAATCTGCCGGAATCGTTCAGCCAGATTTTTGTCATCGACCCGACCTTCCGCCTGCTTGGGACAGTCGATCTCGATCGCATCCTGCGCACCAAGCGCGCGGTGAAGATCGAGGAGATCATGCACGAGACGCGCCACGCCATTCCGGCCACCATGGATCAGGAAGAGGCGGCGCACGAATTCGAGCAGTACGATCTTCTCTCAGCCGCCGTCGTCGACGAGAACGACCGCCTCGTCGGCGTGCTGACCATCGATGACGTCGTCGACGTCATCCAGGAAGAGGCCGAGGAAGACCTGATGCGCCTTGGCGGCGTCGGCGATGAAGAGCTGTCGGACTCGGTGCTGGCGACCTCGCGCTCGCGCATTCCCTGGCTGATGGTGAACCTGTTCATGGCCTTCCTCGCCGCTTCGGTGATCGGCCTGTTCGACGGAACGATCCAGCAGATCGTGGCGCTCGCGGTGCTGATGCCGATCGTGGCTGGCATGGGCGGCAATGCCGGATCACAGACCATGACGGTCACCGTGCGCGCGCTCGCCACCAGGGACCTCGACATCTACAACGCTGGCCGAATCATCCGCCGCGAGATCGGGGTGGGGCTGATCAATGGCATCATCTTCGCCACCCTGATCGGCATCGTCGCCGGCTTCTGGTTCTCGGACCCCAACCTCGGCGGCATCATCGCCGTTGCGATGGTGATCAACCTTCTGGTCGCCGCGCTGGCCGGCATTCTGGTTCCGCTGCTGCTCGACAAGGCAGGGGCGGATCCTGCTGTTTCGTCGGCGGTTTTCGTGACCACCATTACTGACGTCGTGGGCTTCTTCGCCTTCCTCGGCCTTGCGACCTGGTGGTTCGGTCTCCTCTAGGTGCACTCCTCCAAGAGGGGAGTTTGACTTTTACGTAAGTGCCGTGGCAAACATGCGCGAGCGGCAGGACAAGCGAAATGCGTGAATATTACACCATCACCGAGCTGACACGGGAATTCGACGTATCGACGCGGACCCTTCGCTTCTACGAGGACGAGGGGCTCATTTCGCCGATAAGACGCGGACGGACCCGTCTGTTCCGTCCGTCCGACCGTCATCTGATTCGTCAGATCCTTCGCGGCAAGCGTCTCGGGTTCTCGATCGCGGAGATCCGCGAGATCATCCAGATGTACAAGGAGCCACCGGGCGAGGTGGGCCAGCTCAAGCTGATGATCCGCAAGATCGAGGAAAAGCGCGAGGAACTGCGCCAGAAGCGGCGAGACCTTGAGGAGACTCTCGCAGAGCTCGACAACGCGGAGGAAAGCTGCGTTGAGCGGCTGGTCGAGCTTGGCGTGACCACCTGACCGGACAGGCAGTCCTCATAAAGCTGGCACAAGGCTTCGGGTATCGCAGGTCGCACTGAGCCGTGTTATCTGCGAACCAATGAACGCAGCCGCCTCCGCCTCTCCTGACACGCACTCGACACGCATCCGCTGGTTCTTCAGCGGCGTGTCCGCGGCGGTATCGATTCCCGGCCTTATCCTCATCAGCGCGTTTGTCGGCTTTGCGGGCCTCGCCCGCGAGGCAGGCATCACGCTGCCGCAGGCCGTGTTCATGACCGGCCTCGTTTGGGCGCTGCCTGCCAAGGTGGTGCTGATCGGCGCCATCATGTCGGGCGCGTCGCTGCCCGCAGCCGCCCTTGCCGTCAGCCTGTCGTCGGTCCGCCTCACCCCGATGGTTGTGGCGCTGATGCCAGAGCTGCGCAGCGAGCGCGGCCGGCCGATCGTGCTCTACCTGTTGTCGCACTTCGTGGCGGTGACTTCGTGGGTCATCGCGATGGAGAAGGTGCGCGAGGTCCCGCGCGAGATGCGCACCTCCTGGTACGCCGGCCTTGGCGGATCGCTTGTCCTGGGCAACATGGTGGTCGTCGCGTTGGTCTATGCCGTCGCCGGCAGCTTGCCGCCGATCCTGTCAGCCGCGTTGCTGCTTTTAACGCCGATCTATTTCCTGACTTCGCTCTGGGGATCGGCGCGCGAAGCTGCGAGCCACTACGCAATGATCTTCGGGATCGTGCTTGGCCCCGTATTCCACCTTTTCATGCCGGGGGGCGATCTGATGGCTGCCGGGTTCATCGGCGGAATCGGCGCCTATGTCCTTTACCGGTTGCGCAAGGGGCAGGGCGCCTGATGACCTTTACCGCATTTGACAGTTGGTGGTGGCCCTACCTGTTCATCCTGATTGCCGGCTCGCTTGCGACCGACATCTGGCGCTTTCTCGGCGTCTATCTCGGCGGGCGGATCAGGGACGATTCGGAGGCGCTCGTCTTCGTGCGCGCTCTGGCAACGGCACTGGTGGCCGCCGTCATCGGCAACCTTATCGTGTTTCCGTCGGGAGCTCTGGCTGCCGCGCCGCTCTTGTTGCGGCTTGTCTCGGTGCTGGTGGGTTTTGCTGCTTACCTGAGATTCGGCAAATTGGTGATCGTGGGGATCATGGTGGCGGAGGCCGTGCTGATCGGCGGCCTCTACCTGATCGGCTTCGAAGCCTAGCCGTTACTCGACGAGGGCAGCGCGGATCTTCTCGGCATTTGCCGCCAGCACGCCCTGGTCTTCCATCTGGCCGGTGTGCGGCTTGAGTGCGACACCCTCGAAGCGCGGAATGACGTGGACATGGAGGTGGAATACCACCTGCCCCCCGGCGCTCTCGTTGAACTGCTGAACCGTCACGCCATCAGCAGAGAATGCCTTTTTGACGGCACGTGCGAGCTTCTGTGTGGTCTTCGCAACGGCAGCAAGGCTGGCTTCCTCGACGTCGAGGATGTTGCGGGCCGGCTGCTTCGGCAGCACGAGGCAGTGGCCGTCGCCGCGCGGCATGATGTCCATGATCGCGATGGTGTCGTCGTCTTCATAGAGCTTGTGGGATGGCAGCTCGCCGCGCAGGATCTTGGCAAAGACGTTGGTCGGATCGTAGGCAGGTGTCGTCATCGAAGCCTCTGGTTCGCTCGGTTGGTATGTTATCAGGGGAATAGGATATTGGCGCGCCCGGTCAACTGTCAGGATGCGGCTTCGGGGTCCTTGCGGAACGGCGTTGCGTCCTCCAGCCACTCGCCCACCTGTTCCACCTCTCGTCGTTCCTGCTCGAGGTAGTCGGCGACCGCCCGGCGGAAGCCGGGATGAGCGATGTAGTGCGCCGAATGGGTCGTTACCGGCCGGTAGCCGCGCGCGAGTTTGTGTTGGCCCTGCGCGCCGGCCTCCACGACGCGCAGTTTTCGCGAAATCGCGAACTCGATCGCCTGATGGTAGCAGACCTCGAAGTGTAGGAATGGATGGTCCTCGATGCAGCCCCAGTTGCGGCCGTACAGTGTGTCCGAGCCAATGAAGTTGATGGCGCCGGCAATGTAGCGGCCATTGCGGCGGGCCATGACGAGCAGGATGTCGTCCGCCATCCGCTCGCCGATCAGCGAGAAGAACTGCCGGTTTAGGTAAGGCCGGCCCCACTTGCGGCTGCCGGTGTCCATGTAAAAGGCGAAGAAATCGTCCCACACCGCTTCGGTGAGGTCGCTGCCCGTAAGCCACTCGATGGTGATGCCGGCGCTCAGGGCCTCGCGGCGCTCGCGCTTCAGCGCCTTGCGCTTGCGAGAAGCAAGGGTGGCGAGGAAATCGTCGTAGCAACCAAAGCTTTCGTTGAAGAAGTGAAACTGCTGGTCGATGCGATGGAGGAAGCCTGCTTCCGTCAGCGCGGTCATGTCGTCGCCCTGGGCGAAGGTGACGTGGACCGACGAGGTGCCGAGCGTGTCGTTCAGCGCCTTGAGGCCGTTGGCGAGCGCGGCCCGAACAGCATTTCCGTCGAACCCCTCGCGGACCAGCAGGCGAGGGCCAGTTGCCGGCGTGAAGGGAACAGATACCTGCAGCTTCGGATAATAGTTGCCGCCGGCACGCTCGAAGGCATCGGCCCAGCCGTGGTCGAAGACGTACTCGCCCTGGCTGTGGCTCTTGGCATAGCAGGGCACTGCCCCCACTAGCGTTCCGTCAGGCGCTTCGAGCCGCAGGTGCCGAGGGGCCCAGCCAGTTCGTGCCGTCGCGCAACCGCTTTCTTCGACAACTCTCAGAAAGTCATACGAAATGAACGGATTATAGAGCGAAATTGCACTGGTAGAAGAAGTGCCGGCGAGCAGATGCCACTCTTCGGGGCGGAAATCGTGCATCCCTGTGACCGCACGCAGGACGAAGTCGCCGGCACCTGCTTCTGAAACACTGCGATCGCTCGTGGCCATGACGCATAGATACGCCCCTGAAGGAGCGATGCAAGTGCGGCCTAGGCCTCGTAGCCCTCGAAGGTGACCTGATCCGCGTACCTGGCGGTCGTGTCGCGCGCCTGCTGGTCCCGAACCGTCCAAGTGATGACCGGCAAGGCGAGCTTTTCCCGCACGAAGCTGATGAACGGATTAGGCAGGTCCGAAACGCTGAACGAGACGAACGAGATCGGATGCGCCAGCATCGAGAAGTGGAGTTCGAGGTCGCGGCTGCCCTTGCCCTCGGCCGTCAGGCCGCCCGGAATGCCAGGCGCGTCTTCGGCGAAGCGGCGCACCAGCCAGTGGTCGAACGACATGATCGCGGCCTGGCCCTGATAGCCGGAGAGCACGGAAGCCACCGCCTTGACGAGGCCGTTGTCCTTGCCCTCGATGCCCTTGAGCTCGATCACCAGCGGCACGCGGCCGTCGATGACCTCGAGCAGTTCGCGCAGGGTCGGCGCATGGTCGTCAGTGCCGCCGATCTTCATCGCCGCCATCTCGGCGGCCGTCTTTTCGTAGATGAACCCGTTTTGGCCGGTCAGGCGCTCGAGTTCCGAGTCGTGGAACACGACCGGCACTCCGTCGGACGAGAGGTGGACGTCGCACTCGATCGCATAATTGCGCTCGATTGCTGCGCGCGCCGCCGAGAGGGTGTTCTCCCAGCGGGTCTTGTTCATGTCATGATAGCCGCGATGGGCAATCGGCCTCTGCGTCAGCCACGAAATGTCGGTCATGTCCTGATGTCCGTCTGGGCGGGGTACTGTTACTTGAGCTCGACGATCGCCTCGATCTCGACCGGGGCGTTGAGCGGAAGGACTGCAACACCGACAGCCGACCGGGCATGCTTGCCGCGCTCGCCGAGAACCTCGGCGAGGAAATCGGAAGCACCGTTGGCGACAAGGTGCTGCTCGGTAAAGTCAGGCGACGAGGCGACGAACACGGTGATCTTCACGAGGCTGGCGATCTTCTCAAGGTCGCCGGTCGCAGCCTGGATCTGGGCGAGGATGTTGATCGCGCAGGCGCGCGCAGCAGCCTTGCCAGCCTCGGTGTCGAGATCACGGCCGAGAAGGCCCGTCGAGATCAGCTTGCCGTCGACCAGCGGCAGCTGACCCGCGGTGAGAAGCAGGTTGCCGCTCTGTGCAAACGGGACATAATTGGCGGCAGGGGCAGCTGCAGCAGGAATGGTGACGCCAAGATCGGCCAGCCGTTTTTGGATTGTGTCGCTCATGCTCTCTTCCCTATGCTTGCGCGCAGGCGCGGGTCAGGCGCTGTGATGCCCCGCTTCTGCCACGAATAGCCTTTCTGTTAAATACCAGTTTGCGGCATCGCCGCGTCGGGGAGATTACATATGCGCGCCGCGTGCCTTGCCTTGCCGTTCGTCCTGTCCGCTGCGCTACCTGCCCAGGCAGGCCCGCTTCTGCCCCACCGAGCGGTCTACGACCTTGCGCTTGAGAACGCCTCGGATCGTTCCGGCATTACTGGAATCGCGGGGCGCATGGTCTATGAGTTCAACGGCTCGGAGTGTGACGGCTACACGGTCAAGTTCCGATTCGTGACGCAGATCGACACGCCCGACATAACGCGTATCACCGACCAGCAGACGACGACGTTCGAGGACGGTGACGGCAAGACCTTCAACTTTGTCACCCGCTCCTTCGTCGACTCGGTCATGGACAAGGAAGTGAAGGGTTCGGCGAAGACCGAAGGCAGCGAGACGGTCGTGTCGCTCGAAAAGCCGGAGAAGCAGGAATTTGCGCTCGAGAAGACTCAGTTCCCGACGCAGCATCTCCTCGAATTGCTCGACAACGCCCGCAAGGGCGAGACCTTCTACGAGACGACGCTGTTTGACGGTTCGGAAGATGCCGACCGGATCATGACGACCACTGTCATTATCGGCAAGGGTTCAACGCCAGCTGCGAATGATCCGGAACGTAAGGCGATCAAGACGCTCGCCGATGATGAGTTCTGGCCGGTCGACATCGCCTATTTCGACCTCAAGGGCGATCAGGGCGAGGAGATCCCGACCTACCGGATCAGCTTCAAGCTGCACGAGAGCGGCATTACCCGCGACCTCGTCATGGACTACGGCGACTTCTCCATGACCGGCACGCTGGTCGATCTCGCCCTGTTCGAGCCGGCAAAGGACTGCGCCCAGTAACGGCTGCCCATGGCTGTCTATGTCGATGATGCGATCTGGAACTTTGCCGGTCGCAAGTGGTGCCACCTGATGGCCGATTCGGAAGAGGAGCTGCATCGCTTCGCGGCACGGCTCGGCGTGCATCGCTCCTCCTATCAGGGGCCGCCGAAGACGGCAGCGCCTCACTACGACATCACGGGATTCGAGCGGGACCGCGCCATCCGCATGGGCGCGCTGGCGGTGAGCCGGGCAGAAATTCTTGCGGTGTATCGCCGGGTGAGGCGGCCTGGCGAAAAACTACGCCGTCAGCTTGTCTAGCCGGACGGTTGCCTTTTCTCTTCGTCGCCTATATATGCGCGACCATTCCACACGCGGACTTGGTTTCATCCGGGAGAAATCCGGCTGCGACCGCCGGTGGCGCGGAGCTCCGCTTCTCGTCATGTCCGTGGAGGCTAACCGGAAAGGAAAAAGAAAATGGCACTGCCTGATTTCAGCATGCGCCAGCTCCTTGAAGCTGGTGTTCACTTCGGCCACCAGACCCATCGCTGGAACCCGAAGATGGCTCCGTACATCTTCGGCGCTCGTAACAACATCCACATCATCGACCTTTCGCAGACCGTGCCGCTGCTGCACCAGGCTCTCAAGGTCGTTTCGGATACCGTTGCTCGCGGCGGTCGCGTTCTGTTCGTCGGCACCAAGCGTCAGGCTTCGGACATCGTTGCTGAGTCTGCTGCCCGTTCGGCTCAGTACTACGTCAACTCGCGTTGGCTCGGCGGCATGCTGACCAACTGGAAGACGATCTCGAACTCGATCCAGCGCCTGCGCAAGCTCGACGAGCTGCTCGCTGGCGAAGCCCTCGGCTTCACCAAGAAGGAGCGCCTGAACCTCGAGCGCGAGCGTGAGAAGCTGAGCAAGGCTCTCGGCGGTATCAAGGACATGGGCTCGACCCCGGACCTGATGTTCGTGATCGACACCAACAAGGAAGCTATCGCCATCCAGGAAGCCAAGCGCCTTGGCATCCCGGTCGTCGCGATCGTCGACTCGAACTGCGATCCGGACAAGGTCGACTACCCGATCCCGGGCAACGACGACGCCGCACGCGCTATCCAGCTCTACTGCGACCTGGTTTCCCGCGCTGCGATCGACGGTATCGCTCGTCAGCAGGGTGCTCTGGGCATGGACCTCGGCGCTTCGGAAGACGCTCCGGTTGAGCCGACGCTCGAAGCAGACGGCAACGACGCGTAATCCCGTTGGCCGCTTCGTGCGGCTGCAGACTTGAACTTCGGGCAGGCGCACCTGGAAATCCATGGTGCGCCGCGCTCTTTTGAAAATACCGGATTTGAAGAGGCGACAATGAGCATTTCTGCTGCACAGGTCAAACAACTGCGCGAGATGACCGGCGCGGGCATGATGGACTGCAAGGCTGCGCTGGCCGAGACCAACGGCGACCTCGAGGCCGCTGTCGACTGGCTGCGCGCCAAGGGCATTGCCAAGGCCGACAAGAAGGCCGGCCGTACCGCTGCTGAGGGCCTGGTTGCCGTCGCTGCCGACGACAACGGCGCCGTCGTCGTCGAGGTGAACTCCGAGACCGACTTCGTTGCCCGCAACGACGCCTTCCAGGACATGGTCCGCAAGATCGCCACGGTTGCTCTCGGCACCGACGGCTCGGTCGAGGCTGTTGCCGCTGCTGGCTATGCAGAGGGCAAGTCGGTTGCCGACACCATCAAGGACGCCATCGGCACCATCGGCGAGAACATGAACCTGCGCCGCTCGGCCAAGCTGACCGGCACGGTCGCGACCTATATCCACAACGCGGTTTCTGACGGCCTCGGCAAGCTCGGCGTTCTCGTTGCTATCGAGACTTCGGGCAATGCTGACGCTGCCCGAGCTTTCGGCCGTCAGGTCGCGATGCACGTTGCTGCTACCAGCCCGCTCGCTCTGACCGCTGAAGAGGTCGATCCGGCCGCCGTTGCCCGCGAGAAGGAAATCTTCTCGACCCAGGCTCGCGAGTCCGGCAAGCCGGAGAACATCATCGAGAAGATGGTCGAAGGCCGCATGCGCAAGTTCTACGAGGAAGTCGTGCTGCTGAAGCAGGCTTTCGTCATGAACCCGGACGTTACCGTCGAGCAGGCCCTGAAGGAAGCCGAGAAGGAAATCGGCGCTCCGGCGAAGATCACCGGCTTCGTCCGCTTCGCTCTCGGCGAGGGCATCGAGAAGGAAGAGACCGACTTCGCTGCCGAGGTTGCAGCTGCGGTCAAGAGCTAATCGTTCTTCCCAGCCATTCACTGGTAACGACAGGGCGCCGCGTGACATCGCGGCGCCCTTCGTGTATCGGGGCACCGCATTCATGAATTTGCCGAGGGAGCCCATGCCGAACACGCCAAAATATCGTCGCGTCCTTCTGAAGGCTTCGGGCGAGGCCCTCATGGGCAATCAGGGATTTGGCATCGATGTCGAGGTGGCAGATCGTATTGCCGCCGACATCAAGGAAGCCCGCGAGATGGGCGTCGAGGTGGGCGTCGTCATCGGCGGTGGCAACATCTTCCGGGGCGTGGCGGTTGCCTCGAAGGGCGGTGACCGCGTGACGGGCGACCACATGGGCATGCTGGCGACGGTTATCAATTCGCTCGCCCTGCGCACCTCGCTCATCAAGGCCGGCGTCGACGCGGTCGTGCTTTCCGCCATCGCCATGCCTGAGCTCTGCGAGAGCTTTTCGCAGCGCCAGGCGACCGCCTACATGAATGCGGGCAAGGTCGTCATCTTTGCAGGCGGTACCGGCAACCCGTTCTTCACGACCGACTCCGCCGCGGCCCTGCGAGCTGCAGAAATCGGCGCTGACGCGCTGTTCAAGGGCACCCAGGTTGATGGCGTCTACTCGGCCGATCCCAAGAAGGACCCGAACGCGACGCGGTACGACAAAATCACGCACGAGCAGGTCATCCGCGAGGGCCTTGCGGTCATGGATACGGCGGCGATTGCGCTTGCGCGTGAGAACAACATTCCGATAATCGTCTACTCGATTCATGAAAAGGGCGGGCTCGGCGCGGTCCTGCGTGGCGAAGGCCGTTGTACGGTCGTCAGCGACACGTAACGAAGCCAGCTCCTAGATTTCCCACAATCAGCGCCGACTATAAGGCAGCGGAGGATTACCGATGACCAACGGAGTCGATTTCAACGACATTCAGCGTCGCATGGACGGCGCCGTCAACGCTTTCAAGCATGACCTTGCCTCGCTGCGCACTGGGCGCGCCTCGGCAAACCTGCTCGATCCGATCCAGGTTCAGGCCTACGGCTCGACCATGCCGATCTCCCAGGTGGGTACGGTCAGCGTTCCGGAGCCGCGAATGATCTCGGTATCCGTCTGGGACAAGCAGCTGGTGGGTGCGGTCGATCGCGCCATCCGCGAGTCGAACCTCGGCTTCAACCCGATTGTTGACGGCACGACCCTGCGCATTCCTCTGCCGGAGCTCAACGAGCAGCGCCGCAAGGAGCTCGTGAAGATCGCTCATCAGTACGCTGAGAACGCGCGTGTCGCCGCTCGCCACGTACGCCGCGACGGCATCGACGCCTCGAAGAAGGCGGAGAAGGATGGTGTCATCAGTCAGGATGATGCCCGCGTTCAGTCGGACCGTATCCAAAAGATTACGGATGACACGATCGCACTGATCGATAAGCTGCTCGCCGAGAAGGAAGCAGAGATCATGCAGGTCTAGGCCTCGCGGCCTGACGCCTGGTCTGCTTCTCGGGGGAAAGGAACCGGGATTTGAAACCCGCGCACATCGCGATCATCATGGACGGCAACGGCCGGTGGGCGAAAACTCGCGGCCTGCCGCGCATTGCGGGGCACAGGGCCGGCGTCGAGGCGCTGCGCCAGACCGTCCGGACGGCAGGTGACCTTGGGATTCCGTGGCTTACCGTCTACGCATTTTCCTCCGAAAACTGGTCGCGGCCGCAGTCGGAGATCAGCGATCTCCTCGGCCTGCTGAAGACCTTCATCCGCCGCGATCTCGCGGAGCTGCACAAGGCTGGTGTCCGTGTGCGGATGATCGGCGCCCGCGAAGGGCTCGCAAAGGACATCCGCCTCCTCATCGAGGAGGCCGAGAGCCTGACGGCGGGCAACACGTCGCTCAACCTGGTGATTGCCTTCAACTATGGCAGCCGCGACGAGATCGTCCGGGCGACGCGTTCGATTGCCGAGGCAGTTGCTGCAGGCTCGATGCGTCCGGAAGATATCACCCAGGAAAGCTTCGCAAAATTCCTCGACACGCACTTCGTGCCGGATCCGGATCTCATCATCCGCACCAGCGGCGAGCTGCGCCTGTCGAACTTCCTGCTCTGGCAGGGGGCCTACAGCGAGCTGGTCTTTCTGCCGTGCTACTGGCCGGACTTTGGCAAGGCCGAGTTGCTGGAAGCCATCAAAAGCTTTGAGGCGAGGGAGCGGCGCTTTGGCGGCGTGACGCCGGCACGGGACGTCGCCCTATGACGGCGGCGGGCGGTCGCAGCAATTTGCAGCTTCGCATGATGTCGGCAATCGTGCTTGCGATCGTCGTGCTTGCTCTGACCTGGGCTGGCGGCTTCTGGTATCGGCTGCTGTCGGCCGTCATCGGCGCGGCGGTTCTCTACGAATGGACCAGCATGGTGCTGTCAAAGGAGCAAGCGGTACACCGCGTCCTCCTAGGGCTCCTGTTCCTGCCCGTGCTTGCGCTTCTCGTCATCGGCTATTCGATCCTGCCGACGCTGATCGTCCTCGCGGCGGTTTTCGTCGTCGCGCTGATCTACGGCGTGGCGACGAAGTCGGGCCTTCGGCCGTCGCTCGGCGTTCTCTATGCCGGCATCAGCGCCGTTTCGCTCGCTGCCCTGCGCAACGACGATTCGTCCGGCCTTGCGGTCACGATCTTCCTGTTTGCGGTGGTGTGGGCGACTGACATTGCCGCCTATTTCGTCGGCCGGAAGTTTGGCGGGCCGAAGCTCGCGCCTTCCATATCGCCCGGCAAGACCTGGAGCGGCGCCATCGGCGGCACGCTGGGTGCTGTCGTTGCGGGCCTCATCGTCGCGTGGTCCTATGGCACCAGCTGGAACGTCGTGGCGCTGTTTGTCCTCATCCTGGTGCTGTCCGCGATCTCGCAGATCGGCGACCTGTTCGAATCGTCCATCAAGCGGCGCTACGGGGTGAAGGACTCGAGTCAGCTCATTCCGGGTCACGGCGGGGTAATGGACCGTGTCGACGGGCTGGTAGCGGCAGCGGCCGCACTGTTCATCCTCGGTGCGGTCTTCGTGTCACCGGATTTCCCCGCTCATTTCCTGTTCGCCCGGTGACCGCAGCGATACGGTCCACTATGGTCAGCTTCGGACACGGATTTGCCCGTATTGATCCTGTATCTGGGCGAAGGAACAAGAGCGGGCAGGAACCGAAGTGAACGACATCCTGGGCACATTCTTCAGCCTCGACAACATCATCTTCACGACGCTGATTCCCTTCCTGTTCGTGCTGACCGTCGTCGTCTTTGTGCACGAAATGGGGCACTACCTGGTCGGCCGCTGGTGCGGCATTGGTGTGCGCGAGTTCTCGATCGGCTTCGGCCCCGAGCTGTTCGGCTTCTTCGATCGCAAGGGGACACGCTGGAAGCTTTCCGCAATTCCCCTCGGCGGTTACGTGAAATTCGTCGGCGACATGAGCGTGACCAGCGATCCCTCGACGCAGGATACGGGCGTGCTGACGCCGGAGGAGCGCAAGGGCGCGTTCCATCTCCAGCCGGTCTGGAAGCGCGCCGCGACTGTCTTTGCCGGCCCCTTCGCCAACTTCCTGCTGACGATCGCCGTATTTGCGGTGATGTTCTCGCTATATGGCCGCTACGTCTCGGAGCCGATGGTGGCCGAGGTGCGTCCCGGCAGTGCGGCCGAAGAGGCGGGCTTCCAGCCAGGTGACCGCTTCGTCTCGGTTGATGGTAATCGGGTGACGACATTCGGCGACGTTCAGCGCCTGGTTTCGGGGCGCGCCGGCGATACCATCACTTTTGTCATGTTGCGTGGCGAGAAGGAAGTGACCCTCACCGCGACCCCGCAGCTCGTTGAGCAGCAGGACGCGCTCGGCAACACCATTCGCATCGGCGTCATCGGTGTCGTCAACAATCAGGAACTCGGCCAGCCCCGCCACATCGAATACGGGGTGGGTGAGGCGCTGGTCGAGGCGACGAAGGAGACGGGCCACATCATCGCCCGCACCGGGCAGTTCTTCCAGCGCTTCGTGACGGGACGCGAGGACCGCTGCCAGCTCGGTGGACCGGTCAGGATTGCCGACATGGCAGGGAAGGCGGCTGCGCTCGGCTTCGAGTGGCTGGTTCAGCTGGTGGCGATGCTGTCAGTCGGAATTGGGATTCTCAACCTCCTGCCGATTCCCCCTCTTGATGGCGGACATCTGGCGTTTTACGCAGCGGAAGCCGCCTTGCGCCGTCCGGTGTCCGAGCGCGTGATGGAGATGTTCTACCGGGCGGGCCTGCTGGTTGTGCTCGGCTTCATGATGTTCGTGTTCTGGAACGACCTGTTTGGTTGCTGAAAGATGAACGAAATGATCGGCTTGCTAACGAAATTGACGGCACATTTACCATGGCGCGGCTTATCCGTGACGCTAATGCCACGGCCGGTGATTAAGTAAATGGATCTTAACCAGAACCCTTGCGTGTAGGCGAAATCCGGGTAATACGGTACGACACTTGTGACAGCCACGTCCGGTGTTCTCGCCGTGGGGACTACGAGAATAAAAGGTTTCAGAGCCCAATGAAGGCAGCTTCTAATTTGTTCGGCGCCGTTTCGGCGATCGCTATCTCGGCCGGCGTTGTGGTGAGCGGCGCTGGCGCATTGCAGCTGGCAACCGTGGCCGTCGCAGAAGCCGCCGTGGTCAACAGGATCGAAGTCCGCGGCAACCGCCGTGTCGATGCGGAGACGATCCGCAGCAACATCGCGATCCGTCCCGGCAAGAATTTCAACAATGACGACGTCGATGAGGCTGTGAAGCGCCTGTTCGCTACCGGCCTGTTCTCCGACGTGCGCATCAATCAGGCTGGCGGCGCGCTCGTCGTCACCGTCGACGAATACTCGATCGTCAACCAGGTGCTGTTCCAGGGCAACAAGCGCCTGAAGGACGAGGACCTCATCCGTCAGATCCAGCTGCAGCCGCGGGGCTCGTTCTCCAGCGCGACCGCCGAGGCTGACGCCGAAACCATCCGTCAGGCCTACGCTCGCGTCGGTCGCGAAGGTGCGAACGTTTCCTATCAGGTCGTCGATCTCGGCGAGAATCGCGTCAACGTCGTCTTCAATGTGGAAGAGGGCGGCCGCACCAAGATTTCATCGATCACCTTCGATGGCAACTCGGCCTACTCCGACAGCCGTCTGCGCGACGTCATCTCGACCAAGCGCTCGGGCGTTATGTCGTGGCTGACCCGCAACGACATCTACGACGCGGATCGTCTTCGTGCCGACGAAGAGGCGCTGCGTCGCTTCTACTACAATCGCGGCTATGCTGACTTCCGCGTGATCTCGTCGTCCGCGCAGCACAACGACCAGACCAACTCCTACGACATCACCTTCGTCATTGATGAAGGTCAGCGCTACCGCTTCGGCTCGATCGAGGTCGAGAGCACGGTCGAAGGCCTGTCGCCGGAAGTCCTGCGCTCGCAGATCAAGACCGTCGAGGGCAAGTACTACTCGGCCAAGGATGTCGAGGATACGCTGCTTGGTCTCTCCGAGCGTTCTGCTGACCTCGGCTACGCATTCGCGCAGGTTACCCCGCGCGGTGACCGCAATTTCGAGAACGGCACGATCTCGGTCGTCTACACCATCGACCAGGGTCCGCGTGCCTACATCGAGCGCATCGAAATTCGCGGCAACAGCCGCACTCGCGACTACGTCATCCGTCGTGAGTTCGATGTCAGCGAAGGCGATGCCTTCAACCAGGTCCTGATCCAGCGCGCCAAGCGCCGCCTCGAGGCCTTGGACTTCTTCCAGACCGTCAACATCGCGACCGCTCCGGGCTCGGAGCCTGACCAGGTCGTTCTGGTTGTCGACGTCGTTGAGAAGTCGACCGGTGAATTGTCGATCGGTGGCGGTTACGCGACCGGTGGCGGCCCGACCGGCGGTTTCTCGGTCGAAGGCTCGATTGCAGAGCGCAACTTCCTCGGTCGCGGCCAGTCGATCCGTCTCGCTGGCGGTGGCGGCAAGAACTCGCGCGACTACCAGCTGTCGTTCACCGAGCCGTACTTCCTCGGCCGCCGTATTTCTGCGGGCTTCGACATCTTCCGCAACACGCGCGAGTACGATGAGTACCATAGCCAGCTGACCGGTGGCACGATCCGCTTCGGCCTGCCGATCACGCAGGGCCTGAGCACGCAGGTCGCGTACAACTACACGCAGGAAAAGTACAAGTTCGACGACGACTGCATCCAGGAAGGTGGCTCGCGTTACGACTGCCGTGACGACAATGTGCTGTCGAAGCACATTCAGGATGCGATTGACGAAGGTACCTGGACGAAGTCGTCGGTCAGCGGCTCGCTGATCTACAACACGATCGACAACATCCAGAACCCGCGCAACGGCATCTACGCCAACTTCACGACTGAAGTCGCCGGCCTTGGTGGAGATGCGAAGTGGGCGAAGTTCACGGCTCGCGGCAGCTACTACAAGCCGCTGGTCGATGAGCTCGACCTGGTTGGCCTTCTCTCGGTGGGCGCCGGCCACATTATGAGCTACGGCTCGGGTGAATTGCGGGTGTTCGACCACTTCCAGGGCAACGACCGCATGATTCGCGGCTTCCGCCACAACGGCATCGGCCCGTACGATCCGGATGTGAACCGTCGCCGCGACAGCTACCACCTGGGTGGCACCACGTACTTCAATGCGTCGGCTGAAGTGCAGTTCCCGCTGCCGTTCCTGTCGGAGAGCCTCGGCTTCCGCGGTGCAGCCTTCGTCGATGCCGCGACGCTCTATGGCAGCGACATCGCCGGTGCAGCCGGGACCGGCATGGAATGGCGTGCTTCTGCGGGCGCCAGCATCATCTGGGCCTCGCCGTTCGGTCCGCTGCGTGTCGACTACGCTGTGCCTTTCAAGAAGGAAGCTACCGATCGGGTGCAGGAGTTCAGCTTCGGCATGTCGACCCGGTTCTAGTCACAGCAATAACTCTTCCGGGCCGCTCGCGGCCCGGATAAGAAGGCTCGCATGACGGACCCGGTTTTCTTTCAAGCGTCGCGCACTTTCACCGCAGCTGAAATTGCGGCGCTGACGGGGGCGGAGCTTCGCACTCCTGAACACGCTTCGATGACAGTGGCGTCACTGGCGTCTGCCGAAAACGGCGGCGCCGGTGCGCTTGTCTTTGTCGAAGGGCGCCGCAACGCTGGGCTGCTCAAGGGCATTGCCGGCGGCGTGTTGCTGTGCACCGACGACGTGTCCAAAGACGTGCCGGCTGGTATTGCCGTTCTCGTTTCGAAGGCACCGCAGCAGGATTTTGCGAGCATCGGCCGCTTGCTGTTCCCCGCCGCTGCGCGTCCGGTCTCGGTGACCGGTGAGACCGGGATCTCGAAGGCTGCCTTCGTTCATCCGAGCGCGACCATTGAAGCAGGCGTGATCGTCGAGCCAGGTGCGGTCATCGGCGCTGATGCCGCAATAGGCGAGGGGTCCATAATCGGCCCCAACTCGGTCATTGGCGCCAACTGCAAGATCGGGCTCGAGTGTTTCGTGGGGCCTGGTGCCAGCATCCAGCACGCTATGATCGGCAACCGGGTGATTGTGCACGCCGGCGTTCGCATAGGCCAGGATGGCTTCGGGTTCGTCGGCGGACGGACCGGCCCCGAGAAGATGCCGCAGGTTGGCCGCGTAATCATCCAGGACGACGTCGAGATCGGCGCAAACACCACCATTGACCGCGGTGCGCTGTCCGACACAGTCATTGGCGACAAATCGAAGATCGATAATTTGGTCCAGATCGCGCATAACGTGCGCATCGGACGCGCCTGCCTGATTGCGGGCCAGTGCGGAATTTCCGGCTCCGTCACCCTCGGCGATGGCGTGATGATGGGCGGCAGCGTTGGCATTGCCGATCACATCAATGTAGGCTCCGGCGCGCAGATCGCCGCCAGGTCGGGTGTGATGAACGACATTCCGGCCGGCGAACGGTGGGCTGGCGCCCCCGCGCGGCCGATCAAGGATTTCTTCCGCGAAGTCGCCGCTATCCGGAAACTGATTACTCCAAGAACAGAGAAGGGACAGGGCGATGGCTGAGGAAACTCAGGGCAACACGCTTGAAAGCCTCGACATTCTGCAGATTATGCGGCTGCTGCCGCACCGCTATCCGTTTCTGCTGATCGACCGCGTCATCGAGATCGATGAAGACAACTCCGCGATCGGCATCAAGAACGTCACTTTCAACGAGCCGCATTTCACAGGACATTTCCCGGAACAGCCTGTCATGCCGGGCGTCCTCATCATCGAGGCCATGGCGCAGACGGCCGGCGCGATCTGCATCCGCAAGACCGGACTCGACAAGCCTTCGCTGGTCTACTTCATGACGATCGACAACGCGAAGTTCCGCAAGCCTGTCGTCCCCGGTGACCGCCTCGAGATCCACGTGAAGAAGCTCAAGCAGCGCGGCAACATCTGGCGTTTCGCCTGCGAAGCAATTGTTGAAGGCAACAAGGTTGCCGAGGCCGAAATTTCGGCCATGATGTCGCCTAAGACGGCGAGCTGACGGAGAATTTTTTTGACTTCCGAGACTTTTGTTCATCCGAGTGCGCTCGTCGAAACGGGCGCACAGCTCGGATCTGGCGTCTATGTCGGTCCCTTCTGCTATGTGGGGCCGGACGTGGTGCTGGGTGACAACGTTCATCTCGCAAACCACGTATCGATCCAGGGCGCCACGACGATCGGCGAGGGCACCCGTATTCAGGCATTTGCCGCGCTTGGTGGCCTGCCGCAGGACACCAAGCACAAGGGCGGCCGCACGACGCTCACCGTCGGCAAGAATTGCGACATCCGCGAGTCGGTGACCATTCACAAGGGCTCTGACGCAGGTTCGGGCGCTACAGTGGTCGGCGACAACTGCTTCCTGCTGGCCTATTCACATATTGCGCACGACTGCGTGGTGGGCAACAACGTCACGCTTACCAACGGCGCGACCCTCGGCGGCCACTGCGAGGTCGGCGATCATGTCATCATCGGCGGCCTCACGGCCGTGCACCAGTTCTGCCGCATCGGCCGTCGCGCCTTCCTTGGCGGGTGCTCCGCGATCGTCGGCGACGTCATTCCCTTCGCCATGGCGGTCGGTAACCGTGCAACTCTGCACGGCTTCAACGTTGTCGGGCTGAAGCGCTCGGGTATGACCCGCACCCAGCTGAAGGCGATGCGTGCGGCTTACCGCATGCTGTTCTCGTCGAGCGGCACGGTGGCGGAAAACGCCGACGCCGTCCGCAAGGAGTTTGCGGACATCCCCGAGGTCATCGAGATCCTCGACTTCATGACCAGTCGCGGCAAGCGGCATTTCGTGGTACCGGCATTGGGTGACCGCGATGATGCCCATGATGACATCGACTGACGAAGACAATCAGATCAGGCATATTCCCTATGGACGCGTCGCCATCATAGCTGGCGGCGGCGCGCTTCCCGTGGCGGTCGCCCGCACGCTGGCCGAGCGGGGCAGCAATCCGTTCGTCGCCGTCCTCCAGGGCGAGGCTGCCGAAGCAGACTTTTCCGGCATCCCGCAGACCACGGTGAGGCTCGAGGACTTCGGGCCGCTGCTCGATCGCTTTACGCAGGAAAAAATCACGCATGTGATCCTTGCGGGCAGCGTCGGCCGCCGGCCGAAACTTACCGGCATGAAATGGAACGGGACGCTGATGCGCCTGATCTCGCGCGTCATCACCGGCCTCATGCGTGGTGACGACGGCCTGCTGCGCACCGTCATTGGCGCGATCGAAAAGCAAGGATTTCGCGTGGTCGGTGCGCATGAAGTGGTGCCTGACCTGCTCGCGCCCGCAGGTGTTTTGACGAAGGAAGCTCCGGCAAAGGGCGACAAGCGTGACATAGAAGCCGCTTCACAGGCGGCCGAACTCATCGGCAAGCTCGACATTGGCCAGGCGGCTGTTGCTGTTGGCGGCCGCGTCATTGCCCTCGAAGGCATTGAGGGCACCGAAGGTCTGCTCGAACGCACGGCGGCCCTGCGCGGGCACGGGCGTTTGGCCGGCAAGAAGCGGGGGGTGCTCGTGAAGCGCCTCAAGCCGCAGCAGGAGCGCCGGGCAGACATTCCGGCCATTGGCCCCGACACGATGGATCAGGCCCACCGGGCCGGGCTCGCAGGCGTTGCCGTCGAGGCGGGCGGCTGCTTCATCCTCGACTTTGACCGCGCCATTGCCCGGGCCGATGAGCTCGGCCTGTTCGTCGTCGGCATCGAGCCGCAGGCTGCCAAGGAGGACATATGACTTCGGAGAGCCCCCTGCGAATCGCCATGGTTGCCGGAGAGGAGTCCGGCGATCTTCTCGGCGTCGATCTTGCCGAGTCGCTTCGCAAGATCACTGGCCGTCCGGTTGAACTTTCAGGCGTCGGTGGCCGGCATCTGCGCGAAGCCGGGATGGATCCGCTGTTCGATGGCTCCGAGATCGCTCTTATGGGCATCACGACGGTGGTGAAGGAGCTGCCTAAGCTGATGCGGCGGATCAACCAGACCGCGGCGCACATCGTTGCCTCGAAGCCGGATTGCCTCATCACCATCGACAGCCCCGACTTTGCTCTGCGGGTGGCGAAAAAGGTACGTGAAGCCGATCCCAAGATCCCGATCATCCACTACGTCTGTCCCAGTGTATGGGCATGGCGGCCGGGCAGGGCGCCGTCGATGAAGCCCTACATCGATGAAATTCTTTGCGTGCTACCGTTCGAACCGGAAGCGCTGCGGACACTCGATGGCCCGCAAGGCACTTATGTGGGCCACCGCCTGGCCGCCAATCCAGGCGTTGCGCAGGCAGCACAGATGCAGACCGAGCGCATCCGTGAAGGACGCAGAACACTGCTGGTCCTGCCGGGCTCTCGTCGAAGCGAAGTGCGCCGCCTGTTGCGGCCGTTCGGGGAAACCGTCGGCATCCTTGCTAAGCGCGGCCATGACTTTGAGGTCGTGGTCCCGACGGTGCCGCATGTCGCCCAGATCGTTCGCGACGGCTGCCTCGAGTGGCCCGTGTGGCCGCGGTTTGTTGAGTCTGCGGAAGAGAAGTGGCAGGCATTCGGCGAGGCGGATGCAGCCCTCGCAGCCTCGGGCACGGTCCTGCTGGAACTAGCCTTGTCGCGTGTGCCGATGATTTCCTGCTATCGGCCCGACTGGATGGCGTCGCAGCTGATGCGGTTCGTGACGACCTGGTCGGCGGCATTGCCGAACCTCATCGCCGACTGGCCGGTTGTCCCGGAGTTCTACAACGACTTCGTCCGGCCCGAATATCTCGCTCGCCTCATCGAACAGCTGTGGGCGGACACGCCCGCCCGCATCGCGCAGATCGACGGCCTTCTGCACGTGGCGCGGCGAATGAAGATGCCAAAACCTCCCGGCGATTTGGCTGCGGAAGTCGTTCTCCGCCGCATCGGGCGCTAGCATCGACCCGCCGCCACTGCCGCAATTTCCCGCCGAGATCAACCGGCAAAACAAAAGAGGCGCCCGAGGCGCCCCTTCTCTTTAGATCTTTTGCGATCAGCGCTGAGCGATCGGCACATAGTCGCGGAGGGTATGGCCGGTGTAGAGCTGACGCGGACGGCCGATCTTCTGGTGCGGATCCTCGATCATTTCCTTCCACTGTGCGACCCAGCCGACGGTGCGCGCGACGGCGAACAGCACGGTGAACATGGTCGTCGGGAAGCCGAGCGCCTTCAGCGTGATGCCCGAGTAGAAGTCGATGTTCGGGTACAGCTTCTTCTCGATGAAGTACTCGTCGGTCAGGGCGATCTTCTCGAGCTCCATCGCGACGTCGAGCAGCGGATCGTCCTTGATGCCGAGCTCGCCGAGCACCTCATGGCAGGTCTTCTGCATGATCTTGGCGCGCGGATCGTAGTTCTTGTAGACGCGGTGACCGAAGCCCATCAGGCGGAACGGATCGTTCTTGTCCTTCGCGCGGGCGATGAATTCCGGAATACGGTCAACGGAACCGATCTCGGCCAGCATGTTGAGCGCAGCCTCGTTCGCGCCGCCGTGTGCCGGGCCCCACAGGCAGGCAATGCCGGCCGCGATGCAGGCGAATGGGTTGGCGCCCGACGAACCGGCGAGGCGGACGGTCGAGGTGGACGCGTTCTGCTCGTGGTCGGCGTGCAGGATGAAGATGCGTTCCATCGCGCGAGCGAGGATCGGGTTGACCTTGTACTCCTCGCAGGGAACCGCGAAGCACATGTGCAGGAAGTTGGCCGCGAAGGACAGCTCGTTCTTCGGGTAAACGAAAGGCTGTCCGATGTGGTACTTGTAGGCCATCGCTGCGATCGTCGGCATCTTTGCGATCAGGCGGATCGACGCGACCATGCGGTGATGCGGATCGGAGATGTCGGTGGAGTCGTGGTAGAAGGCCGAAAGCGCGCCGACGACACCGCACATGACAGCCATCGGGTGGGCGTCGCGGCGGAAGCCGGTGAAGAAGCGCGACAGCTGCTCGTGCACCATGGTGTGGTGCGTGACGCGGTAGTCGAAGTCTTCCTTCTGCGCCTTGGTCGGCAGCTCGCCGTAGAGGAGCAGGTAGCAGGTCTCGAGGAAGTCGCCGTGCTCGGCGAGCTGCTCGATCGGATAGCCACGGTGCAGCAGGACGCCCTGGTCACCGTCGATGTAGGTGATCTTGGACTCGCAGCTTGCGGTCGAGGTGAAACCCGGATCGTAGGTGAAAGCGCCGGTCTCCTTGTAGAGGGAGCTGATGTCGATGACGTCCGGCCCCACCGTCCCTTGTCGCACCTTGAATTCAGTGGGTTTTCCCTTGAAATCAAGTGTTGCGGCCGTGCTGCTCATGACAATCACCTCTTAAATATGTTTCCCCGCCACCGATCAGTTTCGCTCAGCGAGTTCCTCCGATCGCGGGCCCTAGCTATCCGATTTAGACTGGCCTGCCAAGCTATTCCGACGGGCAGATGTTGCAACGCAAAAATGCAACAGCTGCCCAAAAAGTTATCTTCAGCCTGCGGCCTGATCAGCCAGGCGCGCAATACTTTCATCGCGTCCGAGAACAGCCAGGACGTCGAACACGCCGGGCGAAGTTGAACGTCCCGTAAGGGCCGCGCGGAGCGGTTGCGCGATCTTTCCGAGCTTCAGTCCAGTCTCCTCGGCATAGGCGCGCACGACCGACTCGGTCGATGCCGCGGTCCACTCGCCCAGGGCTTCAAACCGCGGCAGGAGGCCGGCGATCGTGGCGCGCGCATCCGCGTCGAGGATCTGCGTCGCCTTCTCGTCGAGGTTCAGCGGACGCTGCACGAACAGGTACTGGGCGCTGTCCGCCAGCTCCACCAGCGTCTTTGCACGTTCCTTGAGGCCCGGAAGCGCGGCGAGCAGCTTAGCCTTCTGCTCGTCGCTGAGCTCGGTGGGGATTGCGCCGCGCTCCTCGATGTAGGGCAGGGTGCCCAGGAACTGGTCGAGCAGCACCTTGTCGTCGGTGTTGCGCATGTGGATGCCGTTGAGCGCCTCAAGCTTGGCGAAGTCGAAACGGGCGGCGCCCTTGTTGACGTCCACGATGTCGAACCAGCTGATCATGTCCTCGATGGACATGACCTCGTCATCGCCATGGCTCCAGCCCAGGCGGGCGAGGTAGTTCAGCAGCGCCTTGGGCAGATAGCCCATCGCGCGATAGGCTTCGATGCCCAGCGCACCATGGCGCTTCGACAGCTTCGCACCGTCCGAACCATGGATCAGCGGAATGTGCGCCATGACCGGCACGTCCCAGCCCATGGCCTGGTAGATGATGGTCTGACGTGCGGCATTCGTCAGATGGTCGTCGCCGCGAATGATGTGGGTGACGCCCATGTCATGGTCATCAACGACCACGGCATGCATGTAGGTCGGGTTGCCGTCCGAGCGCAGGATGATGAAATCGTCGAGATCCTTGTTCGGGAAGCGGACCTCGCCCTGCACCTTGTCGTAGACGATCGTCTCGCCTTCCTGAGGCGCCTTGATGCGGATCGCGGGCTTCACGCCGGCCGGTGCCTCGGACGGATCGCGGTCGCGCCAGCGGCCGTCATAGCGCGGCGGGCGTCCCTCTGCGCGAGCCTTCTCGCGCATCTCCTCGAGCTCCTGCGGGGTCGCATAACAGTAATACGCCTTGCCCATGCGGACGAGTTCCTCGGCCACCTCGCGGTGACGGTCGGCGCGCTGATACTGCGAGATCGGCTCGCCTTCCCACTCGAGCCCGAGCCACTTCAGACCGTCGAGGATCGCCCGGGTTGCCGCCTCGGTCGAGCGCTCACGGTCGGTATCCTCGATGCGCAGCAGCATGATGCCGCCGGTGTGCTTGGCATAAAGCCAGTTGAAGAGCGCGGTGCGCGCACCACCAATGTGCAGGAAGCCGGTAGGTGAGGGCGCGAAGCGGGTGACAACCTTGTCGGACACGGGATCCATCCATGAGAAAACTGGCCGTTGAACGGCCGATGGTATTTGTCTGGCGCTCATGTAGCATAGCGACCTCATCGTGCAAGCGCCTACGGGGCTGGGAAACGCGGCATGGGCGGGGAGGAGCATGCGGAAATTGACGAGCGCCGCCTGTTCTTCGGCGGGACCGATCTCGCGCGAACCGATGGTGCCCGGAGCCAAATTTTCGGCAGAAGAGGCCGGATAAGCTGGCGCACGCGCCTCGGAAAGGCCCGCGATTGGACGGATATCACAAGAAGCGCGCGCGCGGCGTTTGAAGCTGAAATTGATCGCGGGACGCCGTTTCTTTGTATTCCGGTCTTTATTGGTGCCGGGGCGCTCACCTATTTCGCCCTGCCGCACGAGCCCACCCTTCTTCCGCTCACTGCGCTCGTCTTCGGCCTCCTGAGTCTCTGTTGGTGGCTGCGCACACACTTCGCCTGGCGTCTGCTGGCCATGTCAGGGCTGCTCGTTGCCAGCGGTGCTGTGAGCGCCAAGATTGAAACGCTTACAGCAGGCACGCGCATCCTCGGCTCGGAGGTAACCACAAGGCTGACCGGCCGCGTGGAGTTGATCGAGCAACAGGCTTCCGGGCGGGTGAGACTGACGCTTCGGGTCCTCGACACCCGGCGGCCCGTGCTGCGCTATGCGCCGGACATCGTACGTGTCACTGCGAGTTCGATGCCGCAAAATGCCGGAATAGGAGAGGTCATCGAAGGCGTCGTCAGGCTTATCTCGCCCTCGGGTCCGGTACGGCCGTACAGCTATGACTTCTCGTTTCAGAGTTACTTTTCGGGCATCGGTGCAATCGGCTTCTTCATGGGCGCTCCCGAGATTGTGGAGGGCGAGAGGCCCGAGCCGGCCCTCTGGATGCGCGGAATGGCGTGGGTCCAAGCCCTACGCCAGAAGATGGCCGCGCGGATCACCGAGACGATTGGCGGTCCGGAAGGAGCCATTGCAGCCGCTCTGATCACCGGCATCCGCGCCGGCATTCCGGAGCAGATCAACGAGGCGCTGCGCATCACTGGCCTCTACCACGTCATTTCAATCTCCGGCCTGCACATGGCCCTTGTCGGCGGCACGCTGATGGTCGCACTGCGCAGCGTCTTCGCGCTCGCTCCCAATTTCGCGATGCGGCGGCCGGTGAAGAAATATGCGGCGGTGATCGCTCTGCTAGCCGCCGCCTTCTACCTGCTCATCTCCGGGGCGGATGTCGCGGCGCAGCGCAGCTTCATCATGCTTGCGGTCATGCTGCTGGCGATCGTGTTCGACCGCGCGGCGCTCACCATGCGCAATCTCGCCATCTCGGCGATCATCATCTTGCTGATCTCGCCGCATGAGGTGGCAGGACCTTCCTTCCAGATGTCTTTCGCAGCAACCGCCGCACTCGTCGCGTCTTACGCTGCCTGGACTAGCTACCGCGCTGGACAGGAGCCGCGACGCCGGCGCAGTACGCCGTCCTTTCCGGGACGAATTGTACGGTACTCCTTCGCCGCTGCCATCGCCCTCGCCGCGACATCGATCATCGCCGGGGGTGCGACGGCCCTTTTTAGCGCGTGGCATTTTCAGCAAGTTTCGCCACTCGGCCTGTTCGCCAATCTTGCGGCGATGCCGATCGTGTCGGTAGTGGTGATGCCGATGGCGGTTGCCGCGTCGATCCTGATGCCGCTCGGGCTTGACGCCCTCCCGCTGCTTGCGATGGGCGAGGGGATCGCGGCGGTTATCACGGTCGCGCAGTGGCTCGCGGAGCGTTCGTTCTACGACTCTACCGGTGCAATTCCCGGCGCTTCTGTCCTCTTGTTGGCCGCTGGCCTCGCAATCCTGACGATGTCGCAGACGTCCCTGCGCTGGCTGGCAGCAGCGCCGATCGCCGCAGGCCTGACAGTACTTGTTCTTGTTGACGCCCGACCGGACGTCCTGATCGCCGAGGACGGCAGGCTCGTTGCGATGCGCCTGTCGGACGGGGCTGTTGCCGTCAACCAGTCGCGACCGCGCGGCTTTGCGCTTGAAAATTGGCAGCGCGCGATGCGGGCAACCACGGTAGTGCGGCCGCAAGCCGAAGACGACTCGCTCGAACAGGGCTTCATCTGTTCAGGAAAGACCTGCACCGCCCGTCATGAAAGCGGAAACACGATTGTCCACACGGCAGATGAGGAAGCGGCACGTGATGCCTGCGGACGGACGGCGCTGCTTGTGCTCGCCGATGCCACAACGCCCAATCCCTGCGCGGGCTCAGGCACGTTGACGCTCACCACGCGCGATCTGGCGGTGCACGGGGCAGCGGAAGTTCGATTTGACGCGCAAGGTCGGGCGCAAATCCGGCACGCCATCAGCATGCCATACCGGCCGTGGCATGATCATCGCCGCTTCTCGCGGGCTGCGCGCGGATTGCCTGAACGAACGACGGCCACACAAGGTGCGGCCGGCGCGAACAGTGAAACTAAGGAAACGGTTCAGTAGCGACGGATGAGGCCGACCAGCCTGCCCTGGACCTTCACTCGGTCCGGCCCAAAAATGCGGGTCTCATAGGCCGGGTTCGCAGCTTCCAGCGCAATCGAGTCGCCTTTCCGGCGGAAACGCTTGAGCGTTGCTTCCTCGTCATCGACGAGGGCGACGACGATGTCGCCCGGGGTCGCCGATGAGGTGTTGCGGATGATCACCGTGTCGCCATCGAAAATGCCTGCCTCGATCATCGAGTCGCCCTTAACTTCGAGCGCATAGTGCTCGCCGCCGCGCAGCATGTCCGGCGGCACGGCAATCGAATGGGTCTGCTGCTGAATCGCGCTGATCGGAACGCCCGCTGCAATGCGACCCATCACCGGAATGGCGATGCCGGATGCGGCATCGTCATTGCTCGGAACCTGCACGCGCGCAGGCTCCGGCACCTTGCCAAGGCTGCCCTGGATCACGCTCGGCGAGAATTTTTTCGCTGAGTTGAGACCCGGCGCAATCGAGTCGGGAAGGCGCAGAACTTCGAGGGCGCGCGCCCGGTTGGGCAGGCGGCGGATGAAGCCGCGTTCCTCAAGGGCGGTGATAAGGCGGTGAATGCCCGACTTGGACGCCAGGTCCAGCGCCTCCTTCATTTCATCGAATGAAGGAGGAATGCCCGTCTCCTTCAACCGCTCATGGATGAAGAGAAGCAGTTCGTGTTGCTTGCGCGTAAGCATCGGGCGCCCCTTGGGAATCAGAAAAACAAACCCTGAACAAAACACTATATGTTCCATTTGTGTTCCGCAATCGTTAATAGGCGCGCGCCCTGCTGCACGAGACGACGAGTTGTGGCACAAGGTGCTTCGATTGAAGTTCCAGGGGAGGGGCTGGTGGAACCAAGAGTCTTTGATGATCGGCTTTGTGCGCTTGGCGAGGGGCCGCTGTGGCATCCGGACAGGGAGCAGCTTTTCTGGGTCGACATCGTCGGCCAGAAGCTGCGGTCGCGGAAGGAGGAGAAGGTCTTCGAGTGGACTTTCGATGTACCGGTCTCGGCCCTCGGCTGGATCGATCACGACAATCTGCTTATAGCGGGCGCCGGCGTCCTGATGCGCTTCAATATCGAAAGCGGTTCACGGGAGACGATCTGCCGGGTTGAGCCGGATTGGCCAGATCTGCGCACCAATGACGGTCGGGCAGACCCGAAAGGGGGCTTTTGGATCAGTACGATGGGACGCAGGGCGGAACCGGGCTTAGGCACCATCTACCGCTACTATCGGGGCGAACTGCGAGCCCTCTACACGGGTATTGATATTCCCAACGCCACCTGCTTTTCGCCGGATGGCAAGTTCGCCTGTTTTGCTGATAGCCGGGAGCGCATCATCTGGCGCCAGGCACTGGACCGGGACGGCTGGCCGACGGGCGACCGGACGATTTTCCTCGACCTGCGGCAGGTCGCGACAAGTCCAGATGGAGCCATCTTCGATGCGGATGGCTTCCTCTGGGGGGCGTGTTGGGCGAAATCCTCCGTCGCGCGCTATGCGCCGAACGGACGCGAGGATCTCAGGATCGAGCTTCCGGTGAGCCAGATCACGTGTCCGGCCTTCGGTGGCCCGAACTGGTCCACGCTTTTCGTGACCACTGCGCAGGAAGGTTTATCTGCAGAAGCGCTTGCGAGCCAGCCGCTCGCTGGCGCCGTCTTTGCGGTCGAAACCGGGCTTAGGGGACAGCCTGATCCAATGGTGATCCTTTAGCGGAAACTGGAGACCGGAGCCTTTGTCATTGATGGTGCCATGAAACCGCTCAAAATGCGGTGGTATGGGGCATTCATTGGTGGCCGAGTCTTGACCCGGTCGGAACGCGGATGCGACACATCAGATTGATGGGCGTCCGCTGCAGATTGGCCTCCATCTGATCAGGCGACGGAAAGCGATGAAAAAGACACTCGAACCGCAGGAACCGCGTTGGCTCGGCTCCGCCACTCCGACGCGGATCGCGCTGGTACCGCCTCTTTCGGCGGCGCGGTGGCTGCTGGTGCTGGTGTTTGCAGCCGGCATCTACTTCTTCCATGGCTTTCTGGTACCAGTCCTGGCGGCCCTGGTGATCGGTTTCGCCAGCTGGCCGGTCTACAGCGACCTGCTGCGCCGTTGCGGCAACAATCGCCCGCTAGCGGCTTCGATCGCAATTGCGCTGATCCTTACCTTCCTCGTCGTGCCGGTGGTGCTCGCCATCAGTTACACGATCAAGGAAGTCGGCGTCTGGTTCACCTGGGCGGTGGAGGCAAACCGCACCGGCTCACCGCCGCCTGAATGGATGATCACCCTGCCGGGCGGCATCGGGCCGTGGCTCGACGAGCAGTGGCAGCGCTACATCGGCCATCCGGGCGCGCTGGGCGAACTGGTGCAGATCGTCAGCGGCGCGAATATCGGCTCGATCTACCGCGCCGTGCTTGCTGCCGGCACCGGTCTCTTCGACCTCCTGCTAACGCTGCTCTTCATGCTGATCGCGCTGTTCTTCGTCTACAAGGACGGGGAGAACTTCGTGAAGCAGGTGGACACGCTGGGCGAGCGGATCCTGCCGATGCGCTGGGAGCGCATTTCGCGCGTGGTCCCGGCGACGATCAGCTCGACCGTCATGGGCATGACGCTGATCGCGATCGGCGAGGGCATCGTTCTCGGCACGGCCTACTGGATCGCGGGCGTGCCCTCGCCGGTTACCCTTGGCGTCATCACCGGCGTCATGGCCCTCATCCCCGGCGGTGCGCCGCTCAGCTTCACGCTGGTCTCTCTCTATCTGGTTGCGTCTGGTTCGCCCTTTGCCGGCCTTGGCCTGTTCGCCTGGGGTTCGATCGAACTCTTCATCGTCGACAAGACGCTGCGCCCGAAACTCGTGGGCGGGCCGATCAAGCTGCCGTTCCTGCCAACCTTCTTTGGCCTGATCGGTGGCGTGAAGACCATGGGCTTCCTTGGCCTGTTCATCGGGCCGGTGCTGATGGCGTTGCTGGTAGCTATCTGGCGCGAATGGCTGCATGAAATGCAGGCTTCTCCCGCCCCCGTCACGGTGGAAGTGCCGGAGGAAGAGTCCGTCAAGTCTACCCTTGCGGCAGGTTCGGGCGGGGCATGATCTTTGGCGCGGTTGCGCCAAGCCGACGCAGTATCCCAATTTTTCGGCATAAGGGGTTGACTGGGCGGCTGAATCTACGGCTTTTCAAATAATCCGGTCCCCCAACTCCCCTTTTGCCGAATCACGCGGAATGACTGACGCGAACCTGCTACTATTTTTGGTGTTGCTGCCGTTCGCAGGCAGCGTAGCGGCTTCGTTGCTTCCCCGGAACGCGCGCAACGCTGAGGCCTGGTTGTCGGGGCTGGTTTCGCTTGCAGCATTTACGATCACGGCCTTCCTGTACCCTGCAGTCAGGGAAGGCGGCGTGATCCGCCGCGAGGCGCAGTGGCTGCCGGAGCTAAGCGTCAATTTCACCCTGCGCATGGACGGTTTCGGCTGGATGTTTTCGGTGCTGATCACCGGCATTGGCCTGCTCGTCGTCATCTACGCACGCTACTACATGTCGCCGAAGGACCCTGTGCCGCGGTTCTTCTCGTTCTTGCTCGCTTTCATGGGTTCCATGCAGGGCCTGGTTATTGCCGGCAACCTGATCGTGCTGGCGATCTTCTGGGAACTGACCAGCATCGTCTCCTTCCTGCTCATCAGCTACTGGCACCACAACCAGGCGGCGCGTGACGGCGCGCGAATGGCGCTGACGATCACGGGCATTGGTGGACTCGCGCTGCTCGTCGGCCTGATGCTCATCGGCCATATCGTCGGCAGCTACGATCTCGACGTTGTGCTCGCCTCGGGCGACAAGATCCGCGGGCACGAACTCTATTCGACTGCCCTTGTGCTGATCCTGCTCGGGGCACTGACGAAAAGCGCGCAATTCCCTTTTCACTTCTGGTTGCCCAACGCGATGGCGGCGCCGACGCCCGTGTCTGCCTACCTGCACTCGGCAACGATGGTGAAGGCTGGCGTCTTCTTGTTGGCCCGACTATGGCCGGTTCTGTCGGGCACCGATGAGTGGTTTTTCCTTGTCGGTCTGACCGGCATGGCGACGCTGATGCTGGGCGCGTTCTATGCGATCTTCCAGCAAGACCTGAAGGGTCTGCTGGCCTATTCCACCATCAGCCATCTGGGCCTCATCACGACGCTGCTGAGCCTCGGCAGCCCGCTCGCTGCGGTTGCGGCCATCTTCCACATGATCAACCACGCCACCTTCAAGGCGTCGCTGTTCATGGCCGCCGGCATCATCGACCACGAGGCGGGTACACGCGACATGCGCCGGCTGTCCGGCCTGTTTTCATTCCTGCCGATAACGGCAACGCTGGCGATGGTGGCAAGTGCCGCGATGGCGGGCGTGCCGCTTCTGAACGGCTTCCTGTCGAAGGAAATGTTCTTCGCCGAGACGCTGGAGAAGCATCACGGGTCGATCCTCGACGGACTTGCACCCTATGCCGCAACGATCGCAAGCACCTTCGCGGTGACCTATTCGGTGCGGTTCATCCATACCGTTTTCTTTGGGCCAAAGCCCGTCGACCTGCCACATGAGCCGCACGAGCCGCCGCACTGGATGCGTCTGCCGATCGAGCTCCTGGTGCTCATCTGCCTGATTGTCGGCATTGTGCCGAGCATCACCATCGGGCCGTACCTGCACACCGCCGTCGTGGCAGTGCTTGGCAGTGAGACGCCCGACTACAGCCTTGCCGTGTGGCATGGCCTCAATACACCGCTGATCATGAGCGTCATCGCGCTGGTAGGCGGCACGGCGCTCTATCTTGCGCTGCGCCGCTACCTTGCCACCTGCGAAGACGGCACGCCGTTCCTGCGCAACCTCAAGGGCCAGCGCATCTTCGAGCGTATCCTGGTCACCATCTCCTGGCGCTGGGCGCGCTGGATCGAGGCCAATCTGGGCACGCGCCGTCTGCAGCCGCAACTGCGGCTTGTCGTCTTTGCCGCCTTCGTGGCGGGGCTGGTTCCGCTATTCCGGGGCGGGTTCCGTCTGCCGAACGTCAGCTTCGACGGCCTCGACCCGACCTTTGCCGCCTTCTGGGCGGTGGGCATCGTCTGCGCGCTGGGCGCAGCTTATCAGGCCAAGTACCACCGCCTGGCCGCGCTCATCTTGATGGGCGGTGCTGGCATCGTCACCTGCATCACCTTCATCTGGTTCTCCGCGCCGGACCTTGCCGTCACGCAGCTCGTGGTCGAGGTCGTGACGACGGTTCTCATCCTGCTTGGTCTGCGTTGGCTGCCGAAGCGTCTCGAAGAAGTGGATAACTCCGTTCGTCCGATGGACCGCATGCGCCGTCACCGCGACTTCGGCCTTGCCGTCATCTGCGGTGTCGGCATGGCGATACTCGCCTACGCGATGATGAAGCGGCCGGAGACGGATACGATCGCCAATTTCTTCCTGGAGAACGCTTACTCCGAGGGCGGCGGCAAGAACGTCGTCAACGTGATCCTGGTCGACTTCCGTGGCTTCGATACCTTTGGCGAAATCACCGTGCTCGGCATCGTTGCGCTCACCGTTTTCGCCCTGCTTCGCCGCTACCGACCGGCGGCGGACAGCGTTGGCGTTCCGGAGCAGCAGCGCATCCAGAACATGTACGACGACGCGCGCCCGGACCGGGAGATCGGGTCGACTGTCCGCGACTACCTGATGGTGCCCTCCGTGCTGATGCAGTGGATGTTCCCGGTGATCATCCTGCTCGCTGCCTTCCTGTTCCTGCGCGGACACGACCTGCCGGGCGGCGGCTTTGCGGCCGGCGTGACGATGGCAATCGGCTTCCTGCTGCAATATCTCGGCGGCGGTACACGCTGGGTCGAGGATCGCCTGCGTATCCTGCCCGTGCGCTGGATCGCCTTTGGCCTGATGGCGGCCGTCGTCACGGGCCTGGGTGCCTGGCTGTTCGGCATGCCGTTCCTGACCACCTACTTCCAGTACACCGAGATTCCGCTGATCGGTAAGGTGCCGACGGCGAGCGCGCTGCTATTCGACCTCGGCGTGTTCTCGCTGGTTGTGGGCGCCACCGTGCTCATCCTTATCGCGCTGGCCCATCAGTCTGTCCGCAGCTATCGCGTGCGTGCCTCCGAAGCCGCGAAGGCGGAGGAGGACGCCTGATGGAACTCGTCCTATCGCTAGGCATCGGCGTACTCGTAGCCTCCGGCGTGTGGCTGCTCCTGCGTCCTCGCACCTATCAGGTGATCATCGGCCTTTCGCTGCTGGGCTACGCCGTCAATCTCTTCATTTTCTCGATGGGACGGCTGAAGTCCAACGCGGCACCCGTTGTGCCGGGCGCTGAAGTTGACCCCTCGACGTTTGCTGATCCGATCCCCCAAGCGCTGGTGCTGACGGCGATCGTTATCGGCTTTGCAACAACGGCCCTGTTCCTCGTCGTGCTCCTTGCCGCCCGCGGCTTCACGGGTACCGACCATGTCGACGGCAGGGAGCCCGAAAGATGATCCCTGCACCCGAACACCTCGTCATCCTGCCGATCGTGCTGCCGCTGGTGGCTGGCGCCCTGCTGCTGTTCTTCAACGACCAGGAGCGCGTGCTGAAGGCGACGATCACCATCGGCACGGCCGTGGCGCTGCTCATTGTCGCGATCCTGCTGCTGCGCATCGCACATGCAGATGGCAGGCCGGGTGGCGGGCGCGTCGTCGTCTACCTGCTCGGCAACTGGCCGCCGCCATTCGCAATCGTGCTGGTCCTCGACCGCCTCGCGGCGATGATGCTGGCGCTGACAGCCGTCCTCGCCATCCCGGCGCTCGTCTTTTCGATCGTGCGCTGGCAGAAGGCCGGTCCGAATTATCACACGCTGTTCCTGTTCCTGCTGATGGGCCTCAACGGTTCGTTCCTGACGGGCGACCTGTTCAACCTATTCGTCTTCTTCGAGGTGATGCTCGCGGCGTCCTACGGGCTTGTGCTGCACAGCTCAGGCTCACTGCGAGTGAGGGCTGGTCTGCACTACATCGCGATCAATCTGGCGGCGTCGCTGCTGTTCCTGATCGGCGTTGCCATGATCTACGGCGTTACCGGTACGCTGAACATGGCAGACCTCGCGCTCCGGATCCCCAAGGTCGCGCCCGAAAGCATGATGATGCTTGAGGCGGGTGCGGGCATCCTTGGCATCGCCTTCCTGATCAAGGCGGGCATGTGGCCGCTGTCCTTCTGGCTACCGACTACCTATACCGCCGCGCCGGCGCCGGTCGCCGCGATCATGGCGATCATGAGCAAAGTCGGCGTATACGTCATCCTGCGACTGTCACTGTTGTTCTTCACCAAGGAAACGGTCTCGTTCGGTTTCGGCACCAACGTGCTGTTGCTCGGCGGAATCCTGACCATCACCTTTGGTGCTATCGGCGTGCTGGCTTCGCAGTCGCTCGGCCGGCTTGCCGGCTTCTCCGTGCTGGTTTCCTCCGGAACGCTGCTTGCCTCGCTGGGACTCTTCGAGGTTGGCGTGACTGCCGGCGCTCTGCTGTACCTTGTTAGTTCCACCATCGCGATCAGCGCCTTCTTCCTGCTGATCGAACTCGTCGAGCGCGGGCAGGACCAGTTCGCTAACGTTCTTGCCGTGACGGTGGAAGCCTTCGGCGAGGGCGAGGAAGACGAGGATGTCGAGGAAGAGGTTGGCGTGACCATACCGGGCACGCTCGCGATCCTTGGCATCAGCTTTGGCGCCTGCGCCCTCCTGCTGGCAGGCCTGCCGCCGCTGCCCGGCTTCGTCGCCAAGTTCATCATCATCGACGCGAGCTTCAACCATGGCGCGCTTGGTGACACAGCGACAATCCCCTCAGCCGCGTGGTGGCTCGCGACGTTCCTGGTTCTGTCGGGTCTCGCGTCGCTGATCTCGATGAGCCGCGCCGGTATCCGCACTTTCTGGGCGCCGGTCGATGTGGTCATCCCGCGCGTCCAGCTGATGGAAATCATCCCGATCGGCGTCCTGCTTGCGCTGACGCTGGCTGTGACTGTCCAGGCGGGCCCGATCATGCGCTTCATGCAGGCGACGGCTGATAATCTGCATGACCCGCGCATCTACATCGAGAGCGTGGTCGATGCGCCGCGCGCGGTGCCTCGCGGCCGGGAGGGAACGCGATGACGCGCTTCTTCCCGTTCCCGCTGCTGCTCGTTTCGCTGGTGCTGATGTGGCTGGCCCTAACGAGCCTCTCGCTCGGCAACCTGATCGTCGGCATTCTCGTCGCGCTGATGGCGGTACATGGCTTTGCAGCGCTTCAACCGTCGCGTCCGAAGATCAAGAAGTGGCATCTGGTGCCGAAGCTGATCGGTGTGGTGCTGGTCGACATTCTGCGCTCCAACATCGCGGTGGCGACTATCATCCTGCAGGGCCGGGGCCGGCAGCGGAAGTCCGGCTTCCTGACAATTCCGCTCGACCTGCGTGATCCAACAGGGCTTGCTATCCTTTCTGTGATCATCACGAGCACACCGGGGACAGCCTGGATGGACTACAATTCGGCGCGTGGGGAGGTGCTTCTGCACGTCTTCGACCTCGTCGATGAGGCGGACTGGCTCGATACCATCAAGAACCGGTACGAGCACCTGCTGCGGGAGATCTTCGAATGAGCGAGATGATCGTTGTATTCGCGGTCTGGGTTGCGCACGGCACGCTCGCGCTTGCTATGATTTTCGCAATGGCGCGGATGATGCGTGGCCCGCGCGCGCAGGACCGCGTGCTCGGCCTCGACACGCTCTACGTGAACTCGATGCTGCAGCTGCTGGTATTCGGCATCCGCACCGGAAGCACCTTCTATTTCGAAGCCGCCCTTATCATCGGCGTCCTTGGATTCGTGGCGACGGCAGCACTGGCAAAGTTCCTCATGCGCGGCGAGGTGATCGAATGAGCATGCCTCACGCCGCTGACCTGCCGCTCTGGGCGGCGATCCTGGTCGCCGCGTTCCTGGTGATCGGCGCCGGCCTGACGCTGATCGGTTCGTTCGGCTTCTGGCGCCTGCGTTCGTTCTACGACCGGGTGCATGCGCCCACCCTTGGCACAAGCTGGGGCACGGGCGGGATCGTCTTCGCGTCGATGATCTACTTCACCGTTCTTGAATTGCGACCGGTGGTGCACGAAATCTTGATCGGCATTTTCGTGACGGTCACGATGCCGGTGACGCTGATGCTGCTTGCCCGTGCGGCCATCTACCGCGATCGCGCCGAGCAGAATCCGGACGTGCCGGTGATGGAACCAGCGCGAGCAAGGCTGGAAGAAGCGTCGACGGGCAGCGAGACCGGTAGCCGTCTGCAGAATGGGATCTAGATGATTCCACATGGCCGGTCGGGACGCCGCAGCGGCACTGATCTGCCTGTGGCTTCGTCGGGGAGGGCGATATGCAGTCCATCACTCGCCACATCATCACCGGAGTCCTGACGATCATCCCGCTCGGGGTGACGGCCTGGATTGTCTCGTTCGTGGTGGATATGCTGGTGTGGGCCGGACGTCCCGCAACCTTCGCACTGGCGGGTGTGTTGCATCCGACCATGCCCGAGGTGGCGGAGCTGTTACTTGCCGGCTGGTTCCAGTCCGGCGTCGCCCTGGTGCTCGCGCTTCTCTTTCTCTTCCTTCTCGGCAAGACCTCTAACGCCGTGGTCGGACGACGTGTGCTGCGCGCGCTGGACAGGCTGGTCGAGCGCCTCCCGTTTGCTCGGACCGTCTATGGTGCGACCCAGACCTTGATCCGCTCGCTGGGCGGCGACGGAACGCCCACCGGACAGCGCGTTGTTCTGATCGAGTTTCCCTCCGAAAGCATGCGCGCCGTCGGCATCGTGACGCGCATCTTTCCGGAAAGCGAGCATCACCCGGAACTTGCGGCCGTCTATGTGCCGACGACGCCGAACCCGACGTCAGGCTTTGTCGAGCTCGTTCCGACGTCACGCCTCGTCTGGCTTGACTGGACCAAGAACGACGCCATGGCCTTCATCGTCTCGGGCGGTTCGATGGCCCCTGAAAACGTTCCGCTCAGCTGGCCCCAGCTGAACCAGAACGTCGTTATTCCTGATGCTGCACTAGCTGTGAGCGCTCAAAGCCGAGCACGACGAACAGAGCCATCACAAACGGGATGATCAGGTAGAGTAGGCGAAACACCAGCAGGGCCGCCAGCACGTCCGCCGGATCCATTTCCGACAGCCCCGTGATGAAGACCAGTTCGAGCACGCCAAGGCCGCCTGGCGCATGCGAGATCAGCGCCGCCGAAAAGGAGATCAGGAAGATACCGAGCACGACGATGTAGCCGGGGTTTCCCGCCTCCGGCAGTGCAAAATAGATGATGGCGGCAGCACCGATCAGCTCCAGCGGCGCGATCAGGAGTTGGCGCCAGACGATCGACAGGTTCGGATAGTGGATCTCGATCTTGCCCAGCTTCAGCGGACGCAGCTTCAGCGCGCTGCCGAGAACGTAAAGCCCAACGATTGCCAGCAGCGCCATACCGGTCGCCGAAGTTGCCGACACGGGCAGCACGTCAACGAAACGCTCGGTCAGTTCCGGCTCTAGGATGAGCACGATTCCCGTCAGCATCAGGGTGCCAAGGGCGAATGTGAACGAGCAGAACGCCACCAGCACGCCGACTTCGGCCGCGCTCAAACCCTTGGCGGAGTAGGCGCGGTAGCGGACGACGGAGCCCGAGAAGACAGATGCGCCAATATTGTGCGACAGCGCATAGGTCGTGAACGAGCAGACCGTCATGTAGAGCCAGCCGACGCGGCGGCGCAGGTGAAGCAGGGCCAGGTGGTCATAGCCGGCAAGAGCGGCGTAGGCGAGGAGGGTCGCGGCGATCGAAAGAAGCCAGTGGCGTATCGTTATAGCTGTCAGGCTGTCCCAAAGCTCATCGAGTGAGAGACCTCGAAGCTCGTGGTAGAGAAGCCAGATCGAAAACGCGACGGCTCCAACTCCGACCACAGGCCAAAAATACTTGCTCACATACTTCACCGGCACCTATCCCACTTCAGTGGCGAGCCGTCCGTCAACCGCCGCCACGCCCCATTTCCCCGGAGGTCGCCAAGCGACCGATTCTTATGGTTGGCCCCGGCATTCAGCCTGAGAAACCGGGACGTCTTGAACGGCGACGGAAGGCGAGGGAACCCTCGTGAATCCTCACCGCCACCCTGAGTAACATAGCGGGATTTCAGGAGATGAAAGGGAAAAAGCGCCTCGATCCGGGCGCCCGTGCGCATTTTTCGCGGCCGACCAGCGGGAGCCTGAGAGGCTGCTAAAACGCAGGGTTGCGTCAGCGCAGCATCAGCACCTTGCAGGGGTCACCGGCATCGGCCGGAGGAGCATGCGGCTCGCGGATGATCAGCGCATTGGCTTCCGCGAGCGTCTTCAGCATCGACGAATCCTGCGTCGGGAACGGAGTCGCAACCAACTGATCGCCATGATGCTCGGCGCTCGCCACGACAGCGCGGACATAGTCGCGACGCGACTCGTTTGCTCCGATTGGTGTGCCAAGGACCGCGCTGCGGATATCGTGCTCATAGACCTGGCCCGTGAGGGCGGCCACCAGCGGTTTCAGGAACAGATGCCCGCAGACGATGCTCGATACGGGATTGCCCGGAAGGCCCAGCACGCGCAACTCGCCAAGACGACCATACATCAGCGGCTTGCCCGGACGCATGGCGATCTTCCAGAAGTCGAGTTCCATGCCGGCAGCACCGAGCGCGTCCTTGACGAGGTCATGGTCGCCAACAGATGCCCCGCCAAGAGTGACGAGAATGTCCGCTCCGGACTCCCGGGCGCGACGGATTCCGTCATCCAGCGCGCCGAGATCGTCGCTGACGATGCCAAGGTCGATCGATCGTCCGCCAGCCTGCTGCACCAGCGCCATGATGGCGTAGGTGTTCGAGGCGACGATCTGGTCAGGTCCGGGCGTTGCACCGGGTGCAACGAGTTCGGTGCCAGTGGCAAGGATTGCCACGACCGGCGTTCTGGCGACGTCCAGCACCGGATGATTGGCTGCTGCAGCAAGCGCCAGGGCGGCGGCGTCGAGAACACGTCCCGCTGTCAGCAGCTTCTCGCCTTCGGAAAAGTCGAGGCCCGCCTTGCGGATGTGCCTGCCGCGTGCGGTGGCTTCCGTCGCTTCGATCCGCCCGTCCTCATGGACGATCGCATCTTCCTGCAGCAGGATGGTGTCGGCGCCCTCCGGCAACGGTGCGCCAGTAAAAATACGGACGGCTTCACCCGGCTGCAGCGTTCCTGAAAAGCGTTTGCCGGCGACAGATTCGCCTGCCGGACGGAGATAGGCCGGGAGCGTGGCAATGTCTTCTGCGCGGACGGCATAGCCATCCATGGCCGATGCAGGGAAGGGCGGCTGGGTGCGCCGCGCATGGAGGTCGGAGGCGAGAACTCGGCCAACCGCTTCGGCCAGCGACACCTGCTCCGAGCCAAGCGGTTCTACGCCGGCCAGAAGCCTCTGCAGTGCCTCGTCCACCGGAAGAAGCTGCGCCATGTCACTCGTTCTCCGAGCGGCGAAAGTCGCCCGACTTGCCGCCTGTCTTCTCCATCAGGCGGATGTCGGAAATGACCATCGCCTTGTCGACGGCCTTTGCCATGTCGTAGATCGTCAGGCACGCCACCGACACGGCGGTGAGCGCTTCCATCTCGACGCCAGTCTTGCCGCTGACGCGCGCAAGCGCCGTGACCCTGAGGCCCGGCAGGGCCTCGTCCGGCTCAATCTCGACCGCGACCTTGTTGAGGAGGAGCGGATGACAGAGCGGGATAAGCTCGTGCGTCTTCTTGGCCGCCATGATGCCGGCAATGCGCGCTGCGCCAAGCACGTCACCCTTCTTCGCGTCGCCCGCCAGGATCGTGTCGAGCGTCTCGGGTGTCATGATGACCGCGCCCTCGGCTACGGCAGTGCGCACCGTGTCCCCCTTGTCGCCGACGTCGACCATGTTGGCCTCGCCGGATGCGCCGAGGTGGGTCAGCTTGCTCATGTCACGCCGCGATCCGCTGTCCGAGCAGCGTCTGCGTGGCCATCGTCACGTCCTCCTGGCGCATCAGGCTTTCGCCGACCAGGAAGGTCGAGATGTTGACGCGCGACAGGCGCACGCAGTCGTCATGAGTGAAGATGCCGCTCTCGCCGACGATGATCTTGTCCTGCGGGATGAGCTTTGCCAGCCGTTCAGACGTTTCGAGCGAGACCTCGAAGGTGCGCAGGTTGCGGTTGTTGATGCCGACGAGCGGCGAGGTGAGGGACTTGAGCGCCCGCTCAAGCTCTTCCTCGTCATGGACCTCGATCAGCACATCCATGCCGCTCTCGAATGCGGTGTCCTCGAGAGCCCGCGCTTCATCGTCCGTCAGGCTCGCCATGATGATGAGGATCGCGTCCGCCCCCCAGCTGCGGGCCTCGTAGACCTGATATGGCTCGAACATGAAGTCCTTGCGCAGGGCAGGCAGCGAGCAGGCCTCGCGGGCGGCGGTGAGGAATTCAGGCGCGCCCTGGAACGACGGCTTGTCGGTGAGGACGGAGAGGCAAGCCGCACCACCCGCCTCGTATGCCTTTGCGAGCGCCGGGGGATCGAAATCGGGACGGATCAGGCCCTTGGAGGGGCTCGCCTTCTTGATCTCGGCGATGAGCGCGAAGGCGCCATGCGCGTGCTTGGCCTCCAGTGCCTTACGAAAGCCGCGGGCAGGGGCGACGTCGGCAGCACGAGCCTTGACCTCAGCGAGCGGAAGGGCCGCCTTCGCGGCAGCGATTTCCTCGCGCTTGTAGGCTTCGATCTTGCGCAGGATGTCGGTCATGCCTTGCCGCCCCGGTTCGACACTTCGATCAGCTTCTCGAGCTTTGCCTGTGCAGCGCCGCTGTCGATGGCCTCTGTTGCGAGCCTGATGCCTTCATTCAGGTCGGCAGCCTTCGCGGCCACGACCAGCGCGGCAGCGGCGTTTAGCACCGCGATATCACGATACGGGCACTTCTCACCTGCGAGAACCCCGCGCAGCGCCCTCGCATTGTGCTCTGCATCGGCACCCTTGAGGTCAGCCTGCGTGACGCGGGCGAGGCCGACTTGTTCGGGCGTAACCTCGAAGGTGCGAATTTCGCCGTTGCGAACCTCTGCGACCTGCGTTGTACCGGCCGTGGTCATCTCATCCAGGCCCTCGCCGTGGACAACCCATGCAGACGTCGCGCCAAGGCCCTTCAGCACCTCGGCGATCGGCACCACCCATTGCGGCGAGAACACGCCGACCAGCTGCCTGGTTACGCCTGCCGGGTTGGCGAGCGGTCCGAGGAGATTGAAGATCGTGCGCGTACCGAGTTCAACGCGGCTCGGCCCCACATGGCGCATCGCCGAATGGTGGGCCGGTGCGAACATGAAGCCGACGCCGGCTTCGTAGATGCACTCGGAAATCGCGTCAGGGCCGATCTCGATGTTGACGCCAAGCGCCGCAAGCGCATCGGCCGCGCCTGACTTGGAGGAGAGGGCGCGGTTGCCATGTTTGGCAACAGGAACGCCTGCGCCGGCCGCGATGAACGCCGCGCAGGTCGAGACGTTGTAGGAGCCCGAAGCGTCGCCGCCGGTGCCGACGATGTCGACGGCATCGGTTGGCGCCTTAACCGGCAGCACCTTTGCGCGCATCGTCGCGACGGCGCCGGAGATTTCATCGACCGTCTCGCCGCGGGTACGCAGCGCCATCAGAAAGCCGCCGATCTGGCTCGGCGTCGCCTCACCCGACATCATGATATCGAAGGCGTCGCGCGCTTCCTCGAAGGTCAGCGGCTGTCCGTTCGCCACCTTGGCAATGTGCGCCTTGAAATCGCTCATCTGGCCGCCCCTCAGAAACTCAATGCCTGCTGAATCGCACTGCGATCAACGCTAATCGAGTACTGCCCCTGCAACTTCGCGACAAGTTGGTCGATCAGGTCATCCGAAAGTCCGGCCGCGAGCGCATCCTTAGTCTGCTGGTTGATCGCCTCCGCGGTCGCGTTCATCGGCGGGACGGTTTCGAGGACGCGGAAGACAATCTGCGTGCCTTCTTCCGGACCTTCGACAACGCCGCTTTCGCCGGAAGCAACGCCGAACGCGGCCGCTACACCGGCCTGACCGATGCCTGCATCGTTGGCGTCACGCTTGAGGCCGCGCCGGGTCTGCAGCTCCACGCCGAGTTCTTGCGCGATCGCCGCAAAGTCTTCACCGTCCGCTACGCGCTTCTGGATCGCAGCGGCACGTTCGCCGAGGCGAATCTCTGCCTCCTGCGTGGTCCAGTCGGCAACGACCTGGTCGCGGACTTCCGCGAGTTCGCGGTCGCGGGCAGGGGTGACACCTTCGACCTCGTAGAAGAGGAAGCCGTTCGAACCCAGCGGGATGGAAGGATTCTCAACGCCGACCTCGGTGTCGAAGGCCTCGCGCAGCAGCGTGCTCGATTCTGGCAGGTCGGTCAGGATCGTGCCGTCCGGCGTCTTGCCGGTGCGGTCCACAGCCTCGATGGTGACGACCTCGAGCTGCTGGCGGGTTGCCGCTTCGCGCATCGTCTCGCCGGCGGCGCGCGCATCCTCGTAGGCGTCGTGCACTTCCATCAGGACTTCATTGGCCTCGGCAAGCGCGATTTCGCTGCGGATCTGGTCGGCGACTTCCTCGAACGGCTTGATGATGGTCGGGGTGATCTCGGTTACACGGACCAGCACCGGGCCGAAGGCGCCCTGGACGATCTCGCTGACTTCACCCTGCTTGAGGGCAAAAGCTGCCTCGCCGATTGCCGCATCAGCAACGCGTTCCTTTTCGAAGGTGCCGAGCAGCGCGTCCTTCAGTGTCTTGCCCTCGGCGGCGACGATGTCCTCGAACGAGGTACCGGCGCGGATCTTGTCGAGCGCAGCCTGTGCCGCATCCTCGTTGGCGAAGACGATCTGCTCGATCGTACGCTTTTCCGGCGTGGTGAAGCGGGCGATGGTCTGGTCGAAGTGCTTCTTGGCATCTTCGTCGGTGACGGCGGCCGGATCGGCAATCGCCTCCGGCTCGAGCTTAACGTAGGAAATCTTGCGATATTCCGGCGCCGCGTATTCCGCCTTATGGTCGTTGAAGTAGGCGTTGACCTGCTCGTCGGTCGGCGCGGGCACCGGCTCGACCAGCGAACGGTTCAGCACGACGTATTCAACAGTGCGGTCCTCGCCCTGGTAGAGCGCCATCGCCTTCAGGAACGTGTCAGGCGTCGTCAGGCCATCAGAGACCGCCTCGACGATTTGCTGGCGAATCGCAACCTGCTCGCGGTTCTTGAGGTAGTCGTTCGGCGACATGCCGACCTGGCGCAGCACCCACTCGAACTGGGCGCGGTCGAAGCGGCCGTCGGCGGTGCGGAAGGCCGGGTCCTCTGCCGTTAGCGCAGCAAGCCGGTCACGCGACAGGCCAAGGCGCATCTCGCGAGCCTGCTCGTCGAGCACTGCGCCAGCAACGAGCTGCGCCAGCACCTGGTTGTCGACGCCGAAGGCCTGCGCCTGCTCGCGGGTCAGCGGCGCCCCGAACTGCTGCGAGAGCTGGCGGATCTGCCGGTCATAGGCGAGGCGGTATTCGAGGATCGAGACGCGGGTCTTGCCAACCTCGACGACGTAGGAGCCGAGCCCACCAAAGATCTGGCCGGAAATGCCCCAGACTGCAAAGCTCAGCACGAGAATGACGAGGAGCAGTTTTGAGACCCAGGTACCAGCTGCGTTTCTAAGAATGGTGAGCATGTCGTTTCCCGGTTAGTGCCTAATACCGAGCGGAATGGCCGCGCTTCGGCAATACCGTCCTTCCCCGCCGGTGTCGATTGCTTTGTGTCCTGATTTTGATAGGAAAGCCCAGCGTCACCGCCAATTGAAGGGATTATGCTCGATGACACCCGGAATTCGTCCGCTCGTGGCAGGAAACTGGAAGATGAACGGTACGAGCGCATCGCTCACGGAACTGGCCGCGATCGCCAGCGGATTTTCAGGCGGACTCGAGGCGGAAGCGGACGCGCTGATTTGCGTGCCGGCGACGCTGCTTTCGCGGGCCAGCGACGTCTTGTCGAAGAGCGTGGTTCGCTCGGGCGGCCAGGACTGCCATGCCAACGAGTCCGGCGCGCACACCGGTGACGTCTCAGCGGAGATGCTGAAGGACGCGGGCGCGGCGTTCGTGATCGTTGGCCATTCCGAGCGCCGCACCGATCATGGCGAAACCGACGAGGTCGTTCGCGAAAAGGCATCCGCTGCCTGGCGCGCGGGTCTGGTGGCGATCATCTGCATCGGCGAGACTGAGGCGCAACGCCGGGCAGGGGAGACGCTTGCGGTTCTTTCCCGTCAGGTCCAGGGTTCCGTACCACCCGGTGCGACCGCACAGACAACGGTGATCGCCTATGAGCCCGTCTGGGCCATCGGCACCGGCCTTACGCCGTCGGCTGCAGACGTCGAGGAAGCCCATGCCCACATCCGCGCCGAGCTTGCGAAGGTGATGGGCGACGAAGCGGCAAAGACGCGCATCCTCTATGGCGGCTCGGTGAAGCCTTCCAACGCCAGGGAACTGATGGCCGTCGCAAATGTGGATGGCGCGCTTGTCGGCGGCGCCAGCCTCAAGGCTTCGGACTTTCTTGGTATTGCGGAAGCCTACCGTTCGATATAGGCAGATTGCCTGACAGGTCCGCGTCGATTTCGACGGGGGCCTTTTTTGAGGCGCATTGCGTCCCAATATGATTGGAAAACACGACGAAGCCGTGTAAGGAGCCGCGTGGCTGCCGCGCAAGTTTGCGCGTGGCCCGTGAACAACGCTGGAAGTGAGCCATGCAGACAGTCCTTATCGTCATCCATCTGATGGTCGTCCTTGCTCTGGTCGGGGTCGTGCTCCTGCAGCGTTCGGAGGGTGGCGGTCTTGGCATCGGCGGTGGCTCCGGCTTCATGACGGCGCGCGGCGCGGCGAACGCGCTGACCCGCACCACGGCCATTCTCGCGGTCGCGTTCTTCGCGACCTCGCTGGCGCTCTCTCTGCTTGCTCGCTACCAGGAGCAGCCGGTCAACATTCTCGATCGCCTTCCGACCACGGAACAGGGTCAGACGGGCGGCGCGGGCATTCTCGATCAGCTTGGGCCGTCGGAGACGCCGGCGGAACAGCCGGCCCAGCCGCAGGTTCCTTCGGGCCAATAAGGTCCTGAAAGATCGATAAAAGCGCAGGGCCGGCGCGCGTCGGCCCTTTTCTTTTGTGAAAACGTGAACAGGAAATTGCTCCCTGTGAGCATTTTTCGCTGGCGGAATCAAAACCAGAAGGCTAAGCGACGACTCCCATGGCGCGATATGTTTTCATCACCGGCGGCGTGGTCTCCTCACTCGGCAAAGGCATCGCTGCAGCGGCTCTCGGAGCCCTGTTGCAGGCGCGTGGCTACCGTGTCCGGATCCGCAAGCTTGATCCTTACCTGAATGTCGATCCGGGGACGATGAGCCCCTACCAGCACGGCGAGGTGTTCGTCACCGACGATGGGGCCGAAACCGACCTCGACCTCGGTCACTACGAGCGCTTCACCGGCCGCTCCGCGACCCGGCAGGACAGCATCACCACGGGCCGCATCTACCAGAACATCATCGAACGTGAGCGCCGCGGTGACTATCTCGGCGCGACCGTGCAGGTCATCCCGCATGTCACCGACGAGATCAAGAACTTCATTCTCGATGGCAACGACGACTTCGACTTCGTGCTCTGCGAGATCGGCGGCACCGTCGGCGACATCGAGGCGATGCCGTTCCTGGAGGCGATCCGCCAGCTGGGCAACGAGCTACCGCGCGGCGGAGCCGTCTACATCCATCTCACGCTGATGCCGTGGATCCCGTCGGCTGGCGAGCTCAAGACCAAGCCGACGCAGCACTCCGTCAAGGAACTGCGCTCGATCGGTATTGCGCCGGACATCCTGCTCGTTCGCGCGGATCGTCCGATCCCCAAGGAAGAGCGCCGCAAGTTGTCGCTGTTCTGCAATGTTCGCGAGAGCTCCGTCATCCAGGCGCTGGACGTCGCGCACATCTACGACGTGCCGAATGCTTACCATCGCGAAGGCCTCGACAACGAGGTTCTGTCCGCCTTCGGCATCGACCCGGCTCCGAAGCCGCGCCTTGAGCGCTGGAAGGAAGTCACCGACCGGATCCACAATCCGGAAGGCGAGGTTACGATCGCCGTAGTCGGCAAGTACACCGGCCTCAAAGACGCCTACAAGTCGCTGATCGAAGCGCTCTCGCACGGTGGCCTTGCCAACCGCGTCCGCGTCAAGCTGGAGTGGATCGAGTCCGAGATCTTCGAAAAGGAAGATCCGGCGCCGTACCTCGAAAAAGTCCACGGCATCCTCGTTCCCGGTGGCTTTGGCGAGCGCGGCTCCGAGGGCAAGATCCTTGCCGCGAAATTCGCGCGTGAGCGCAAGGTGCCGTATTTCGGTATCTGCTTCGGTATGCAGATGGCGTGCATCGAAGCAGCCCGTTCGCTGGCCGGCATCAAGAACGCCTCGTCGACCGAGTTTGGCGAGACGTCGGAGCCGGTCGTTGGCCTGATGACCGAATGGCTGCGCGGCAACATGCTTGAGAAGCGCCGCGCCAGCGGTGACCTTGGCGGCACCATGCGTCTCGGCGCCTATCCGTCGGTCCTCAAGGAAGGTTCCAAGATCGCGCAGATCTATGGCGCGACCGAGATTTCCGAGCGTCACCGCCACCGCTATGAGGTGAACGTCGACTACCGCGCGCGCCTTGAGGAGTGCGGCCTGGTCTTTTCCGGCATGTCGCCGGACGGCGTGCTGCCGGAGACGGTCGAATATGCGGACCATCCGTGGTTCATCGGCGTCCAGTACCATCCGGAACTGAAGTCGCGCCCGCTGGAGCCGCATCCGCTGTTCTCGAGCTTCATCGCCGCGGCGGTCGAGCAGAGCCGTCTGGTCTGATGCTACGCGGCCGCACAGGCCGCGCAAAGATACGATTGCAAGGGCGCCGCAGGGAAACCTGCGGCGCCTTTTGCTTTTGACCTCTCAAGCGCGCCCAGACGGCACGTGTCTGTGTTAGTTAAGGCTCGCTCGCCGGCTAAGTGAGCCCACCAGGGACTTGCCACTCTGGTGCTCGGTGCGGATGCGACTGGTGCGAAAAGGGCGCAGCGGGAAACACTCTGTCCTCCGGAAGACCTTCAGCGGCGTCCGCGCTTACGGCATTTGGCAATCCTCCCGACGGGTGACTCGTCTTAAGACAGGCAAAAGAAAAAGGCGGCCCGAAAGCCGCCTTTGTCGTTTCTGCCTGACCTTGCCTTACTTCAGGCGGCCGCTGGCGTGCGCGAGCATCGTGTAGACCTTGCCGGTGTCAGACGACAGGTAGGTCTGGGTCATGATGTTGTCGCGGTCGTTGCGGCCGACATCCTGCAGCAGCTTCTCGAAGTCGCGGCAGTAGCGGTCGACGGCGGCGCGGAACTCCGAGTCGTTCTGGTACTTGCGACGGATCTCCTCGAACGTCTGCTGGCCCTTCAGCGTGTAGAGCCGGCGGGTGAAGACGTTGCGCTCGCCGCGGCGATAGCGCTCCCAAAGCTCAATCGAGGCGTCGTGGTCGATCGCGCGGGCGATGTCGACCGAGAGCGAGTTCAGCGACTCGACGAGGTGGAGCGGCGAGCGGCTGACGTCGCGCGGCTTCGGCGCCGGTGCGGGCGCCGCATCCTCACGCGAGGCGCCGCGCAGCAGGTCCTTCACCCAGCCGCCGGAAGCCTGGCCGCCATTGTCCGCCGGTGCGGCAACCGTCGGAGCCGGACGCACGGGCGCAGCGGCCGGAGCGGGAGCCGGTGCCGGCGGAGGCGGCGTCAGCGTCTGCACCGGAGCCTGGGGAAGCGGGGCGCGGGGCGCGGGCTTGCGCTCGGTGGCGTCGAATGCGCGGCCGGACTTGGCGACGATGTCGGCCAGTTCCTTGAGCGCGTTGATCTGCTCGCTGACGGCGCGGCGCATCGCGGAGGTCGACTGCTTGGTCTCCTCGGGCAGTTCCATCACGCCCTTCTTCACCTCGGCGCGGGTCAGGTCGAGCTCCTGGCGGATCGTCTTCGCGGTGCGGCGGATTTCCTCCGTCGCATCGGTAAAGCGCTTGGCTGCACTCTCGACCGTCTCGGCAATAGCCGCGCGGATCTGCTCGGTGGAGGCGCGGGTGCGGCCCTCGGCGGCCTGCAACGACCGGTTGATGAGGTCTTCGAACGACCGCATCACGCGCTCGATGTCGGCCGACTTGTTGACGAGGCCGGTCGCAAGCGCTTCGAGCGCTTCCTTGCGGCTGTCGATGGTCGAGGCGAACTCGTTCTGAGCGGCACCCAGCAGGTCGGATGCAGAGCGCAGCATGCCGGCGTGGTCGTCGAACCGGTTCGCGATCTGCGCGATGTCCTTGAGGGTCACCGACGACAACTCGGTCAGGCGGCCGGCATTCGCGTCGATCAGGCGAGCCGACGAGGCGAAGGACTGAGCGGCCTTCTCGGTGGAGGCTGCGAAGCGCTCGGTCGAGCCGACGATCTTTTCATCGAGCTGGTGCAGGTTGGACGCAGCATTGTCGACCAGCTCGTGCAGCTGCTCGTTCGAGGAGCCAAGCCGGTCGATCAGCGACGACACGCGCTCGGCGAGGTTGCTGGTCGCGGCATCGACCGCAGAAAGTGTCTCGGCCGTGCGGGAGGCGAGGGCGTTGACCAGAGCCGCGTTCTGCTGGCGCAGGCGCTCGGAGGCCTTGTCAGTGGCTTCCTCGAGGCTCTTCTGCAGTTCCTCGCCGCGTTGCGCGAACTGCTCGACCAGCGGCTGGGCGCGCTCATCGAGGATGCACGACAGCTCGTTGGAGCGGGCAGCAAGCAAGGCATTGAGCTGGCGGGTCTTCATGTCGATCGCACCAGTAGCCGAGCTCGTCGACTGCTCGATCTTTTCGCCGACGCTCGTGAGTGCCTCGGTGAGGCCCTCCGCGCGCGCGGCAATGTCGGCTTCGACCTTGGCGACATGCTCCTGCAGGGTCTGGCCGGCCTCGACAGCGCTGACCGCGAGACGCTGCTCGGCCGCGGCGAGGGCGTTCGACAGTGCATTCACGCGGCTGTTGAGAACCTCTGCCGTCTGTTGGGTGCGCGCCAGGATCGCGTTGTCGGCCTTGCTGAAGACCTCGCCGAGTTCGTTGGTGCGGGTCGCCAAGCGCTCGTCCACATCGTCGAACGACGAGGTGATGTTCGAGACGCGGGCAACGAGCGACGACGCGGTCTGCTCGACGCGGTCGCCAAGGTGACGGCCGGCCTCGTCGAAGACGTTCTTGATCTGCTCGGCGCGGGCGGTGAATTCCTCCGCGCTGCTGCGCACGCGCTCGCCGAGATGCTGGTCGGCCTCGTTGAAGGCGTTGCGGATCTCTTCCGCGCGGGCCGTGAAAGCCTGCGCCGTGCGCTGAACGCTCTCGCCGAGGTAGCGGTCGGCGTCGTCGAACACGGCCTTGATCTCCGCTGCGCGAGTGGCAAGAGCCTGTGCCGTCTGCTCGACGCGGGCGCCGAGCTGGCTGTCGGTGGCGTCGAAGATGGTCTTGATCTGCGTGGCACGCTCCGCGAACGCCTCTGCGCTCTGGATGACGCGCTCGCCGATCTGGCGATCGGCCTGGTCGAACACCAGCTTGATTTCGCCGGCGCGGGCAGCAAAGGCACGCGCGATCTCGTCGACCTGTCCGCCGATCTCGGCGCCGGAGACGGCGATGCGCTCGGCAAGACGCTTATCAGCATCATCGTAGGCGGCGCGGATTTCCGCGGCGCGGATCGCGAAGATCCCGGCGGCCTGGTCGGCCTGGGTCTTCATCTGCTCGGCAGCTTCGAGGGTCTTTTCAGCCATGCGGCGCTCCGCAGCGGAGAAGACCTGCTCGAACTCGCCGACGCGGGCGCTGAAGGCTTCTGCAGTCTCGGCGGTACGAGCCGCGATGCGTGCATCCGCATCGGCCAGCGCGCGGTTCGCCTGCTCGCCGATCTCGGCGGTGGCTTCGAGCACCTTGTCACGCAGCGAGCCGGCAACGACGACCGCGCTGTTCTCGAGCGCGTTCTTCACATTGTCGACACCGATGCGCAGCGCCGTTTCCATCGTGCGGGTGCGCTCTTCGATGATGCCGGTCTGCTGTGCGAACACGCCTTCGATCTGCTGGATGTCCTCGCCGACCGCGTTGCGGACCTGGCTGACGCCTGAGTGCAGGGCATCGGCGAGCGCACTGGTGCGTGCCTCGATAACGCCGGCCTGACGGTCGAACAGGCTCTCGATCTTCTCGATGTCCTGGCCCAGCGCGTCACGGACCTCCGCAGCGCCGGAGACGAGCGTGTCGGCGAGCGCGTTGGTGCGTGCCTCGATAACGCCGGCCTGCTCGGCAAACACGCGCTCGATCTGCTGGATGTCCTCGCCAATGGCGTTGCGGACGACCGCAGCACCCGAGGCAATGGTGTGCGCCAGTTCGCCGGAACGCTCCTCGATGAGGCCGGAATGCTGGATGAAGGCGTTCTCCAGACGGTTGACGTCGTTGGCGAGAACGGCCTGCACAGTCTCCGCGCCTTCACGCAGCCGGTCGGCAAGGGCACTGGTGCGCGCCTCGATGACTTCTGACTGACGGTCGAACACATGCTCGATGCGGCCGACGTCGGAAGCAAGCGTCTCATGCAGCGCACGGGTACGCTGTTCGATCACGCCGCTCTGGCGGGCAAAAACGTCTTCGATCTTGGCGAGGTCTTCGCCAAGGGTATTGCGGATGGTGTCGGCACCGGCATGCAGCGCGCTCTCGATGGTGCGGGTACGCGCCTCGATGACCTGATGCTGGTTGGCAAGCGCCTCCTCGATCTTGGCGAGGTCCTCGTCGATCGTGCTGCGCAGGGAATCCGCGCCGCTAGCGAGTTTGGCCTGAATTGCCAGCGCGCGCTGCTCGATGATCTCGGCATTGCCCTTGAGGACATTGTCGATGCCTGCGACCTCGCTGCCGAGCGCGTCCTTGATCTGCTCGACGCTGCTGGACAGCACGTCCTGCAGTTCCGACGTGCGGTTGCCGAGGACGCTGGTCTGGCGATCGAACGCTTCCTCGACGCGAGCGATGTCGACGGAGAGGGCGGTCGTAAGGTCCTTCTGGCGCTCGACGAGCGTCGCAAGATGCTGCGCGACGGCACCGTCGAGCTCGTCACGAGCCTGACGGACACGCTGCAGGTCGTTCTCGAGCACTGCGGCGATCTGCTCGCGGCCCTCGGCAAAGCGCTCGACATGACCGGTGACGGCCGCATCGACCTGGGCGCGGGCCTCGGCGAGCTTCTGGAGATCTTCCTCCAGCGCGCGGGTCATGACCTCGCGGCTCTGCGCGAACTTCTCGACGTTCTCACGGACGGCAGCCTCGATGCGCTCGTGGGTAGAGGCGACCTTTTGCAGGTCTTCTTGGAGGATGTTGGCAAGGAGCTGGCGGCCCTGCGCGAGGCGCTCGACATGGCTGGACATAGCGGTGTCGACACTCTTGCGTGCCTCTGCCACCTTGGCGAGGTCGGCTTCGAGCGCCTGTGCGATCAGGTCGCGGCCCTGGCCAAGCTGCTGCGCGAAGTCGGTTGCACGCGCCTCGAGCATGGTCGAGGTGGACATGACCAGCTCGGCCATCTCGGAGCCGATGCGCGCCTTGCTTTCGTCGACAACGCTGGTGATGGCCTGCTTGCCGTCGGTGAAGGTCTGGGCGATCTCCCGGGAACGATCGACCAGCGTCTCATTGATCTGGCGTGCTCGGGCCTCAAGAGCCGCGTTGAGCTTCTGGGCACCAACGTCGAGGGCTTCGGCACGGGTTTGGAACTCGTGGATGAGGGCCTGGCCGCGCTCGCGCAGCGTCGCCTCGATGCCTTCGAGGCGGGCGGTGAGCTCGGTGTTCAGCGTGGTGGTGGCCCCGCCAAGGAGGGACACCATGCCCGAGGTGCGTTCGTCGAGCATCTGCGACAGAGTGCGGGTGGCTTCGTCGGCGCTCTGCGTCAGACGGGCGATGCGCGTGTCGAGCAGGCTCGCAAAGCCTTCGCCTGACGTGGTGATACGGTCGGCAATGGCGTCGAGACGCTCGTCGAGCGAACTGTAGAGGCTCATGCCGCTTTCATTGATGCGGTCAACGAGCTGCGCGCCTGACTCCGTAATCGTCGAGGACAGGCGGCTGGAAACACCATGAATGTTCTGGGTGATGACATCGCTGGCGGAAGCGAGTTCTTCCTTCAGCGCTTCATGTGCGCCCGAAATCGAGGCACGGACGCGCTCAGCGTGCATGACAACGGCTTCACGCTCACTCCCAAGGCCGTCGATCAACGCGCGGATGCGGCTCTCGTTATCAGAATAGGCGCGCTCGAGTTCATTGACCTCGGTGTGGACCAGCGTCTCGAGTTCAACTGCACGGGCGAGGGTCCGTTCGATACCTTCGCCCATCGCCTGCACCTCGCGGCGCACAGCCTGACCGACCATCATGACGCGGTCTGTTGCAAGCTGTTCCGGCTCGGCGAGGCGGATGGCAACTTCAGTCATGGACTGCGCCGCGGCGCGCATTTCCTGCGCGCGGCGCATCATCACGCCGAAGCCCCAGAACAGGATGACAGGCACGACGATGGCGACGATCAGGCCGATTAGACCTGGCGAGGCGATCAGCTGTGAAACCGAGCGCACTTCCCACAACGGCGGCTGGAAGAGCATGCTGCCCATGATCATCGCGCCGGCGATCCAGGCAAGTGAGAGCAGGGTGACCCCCCAGTAGATGGCGCGCGAGCCGGAGCGGCGAACCATCTGCTGCAGCGCGCGATAATCCTTCTGGCGGTCGTCGTTGGCGGGCGACATCTGTGCCGGCGCCGGCTGGCTCGGAGCCACGTCGACCGGCTTCAGGTCATTCAGATCGCGCTTTTCGCCGGGCTTCGGCTGCGGTTCAGCAACGGGCGCCTTGGCTGCCGGAGCCGCTGCCTTTGCAGCTGGCTTTTCAGCAACCGGCTTTTCCGCCTTTGCCTCGGACACTGTCGCTGCGCGCGAGTCGCGCGCAAGGTCTGCCGCGGCCCTGGCGATCTGCGCCTCGAAATCCGCTATCGAGCTGGCCATATCCAACCCCGGCTCGTCATCGACGAACAGATCGATGTCGAGTGCGTCTTCCAGTTCCTTAGCGACCTCATTGTCGAGGCCGCTGGTGTTAACTGCTTTACGCGCCATGCCGCTGATACCCTGTACTCTAAAGGGCGGGCCGCCTTTCGGCGCCTCGTGCCCGCACGCCTGACCCTTTCCGGGCCAATGCGTATCGTACTGGCACAACCGGACGAAGGGAACTCGGATTTGCGCCCATGTGTAAAACTTTAAACATAAGGTTAACGGGCGGAAACCTTTGAAAAATTTTCTAAGTTCGTTAACGGGTGGGTAGGAGGCCGGTTGGGCCTTCCAATCAAGGTGCATCACTGCACCATCCAACGAGCAGTATCGGCCCTTCGAATGGCAATCGAGTTTACAAACGCGGTAAATCCACAGTTAAAGCCGGAAGCGTCGGAAAACGCCCTTCCGCCCATCGACCTTGAGCATCTCGCGCGGCAGACGATGGGCGATCCCGATCTGCGTCGCGAAGTGCTGGGCATGTTCCTGGACCAACTCACCTCGACACGTGCGGCGCTGGCCGTTGAGCATGGCGAGAGCAGGGGGCGTATAGCCCATACCCTGCGTGGTGCGGCCGCAGGCATCGGCGCCTTTGCGGTTTCCGAATGCGCCGCAAATGTTGAACGCAGCCCTGACGACCCCGCGCTTGTCGAACGGCTGATCTCCCTGATAGATGAGGTCCGAGCTTTCACGCAGGCCGAGATCGCGGTTTCTGATCGCTGACCGGTCGTTGACTCACTTCATTCGCCGTCTGTATACAACGCGAACTGCGGTGCAACTATCCATTCCCCAAGGCAAATCTGTCGATGACCAAGATCACCTACATCACCCATGACGGCACGCGCTTCGAGGTCGAAGCCGCAAACGGTTCGACCGTCATGGAAAATGCCATCCGCAACTCCGTTCCCGGCATTGAGGCCGAGTGCGGCGGCGCCTGCGCATGCGCGACCTGCCACGTCTATGTGGATGAGGCGTGGGCCGATGTCGTCGGTGCGCCTGAGGCGATGGAAGAGGACATGCTCGACTTTGCCTGGGAAGTTGGCCCGACCTCGCGCTTGTCGTGCCAGATTAAGGTTCGCGACGAGCTCGACGGCCTGGTCGTTCGCATTCCGGAGCGTCAGGGCTAACCCCCGGATCCGCTCTTCATGCGTTCGGCGCGGTACTGGATGAGCCGCGCCAACCGGTCGGAAAAGTTGATGCTTTCGACCCGGTCGAAACGCTCCTGTTCACGATCATGCCGTGCGAGAAGTTCGGCGGTGCGCCGCTGAACCTCTTCCTGCGCGAGTTGGCAACCGCGCAGACCCACGATGCCCTTCAGGGCCTGTTCCAGCTCACGTGCGTGGTTCTTGGCAATGACCACGTGGAACTCCTCGTGCCGCTTGATGTCGGCCGCGAGCGTGTCCCAGATCAGGCGAGTATCCGCATCGGCACGACGGTTGCGGGTCCAGCGCGGCAGCATAATCTCGGCCTTTACCGTCACCGAAGCGTCGATGACGCCGCAGCGGCCGTTCCTTTCGCCGTAGGTGACGCGGGACTTGAACTCGAGGCTGGTGGCGCCCGGATGCGTCGCTCCGGATTTGTTCAGCTTTGGCCCGCGGCGGGCAAGGTCCCGCTCGATCTCTGCCAGTGTCGCACCGCCGACGGAAAAATAGTGGTAGGCCTTTGATACGGTGGCGGCGTTCGCGGCTGGCGCCCAGGACGTCGCTGCAGCCATGAAAAAGCCAAGGGTAGCCGCCCAACGCATTAAGACAACACCTCAATCCCGGGTACAAAGCGCTTTGGCCAATCTGGGTCAGTTGCACTGCTCTGGCAATCGGATATTTGCCGTAGCACTACCTCTCGGCTCGACCGTCTGGAAATTCGTTGTCACGGACCGGCAGCATGGGTAAGACAAACTGTATACAGCCGGAGCAACGCATGTTTGCACCCTATCAATGGCCCCTAGCGCATGGCCGAAGCCTCGAACTTGGCCCGGTTGCGCGGATCATGGGCGTCCTCAACGTCACGCCCGACAGTTTTTCGGACGGCGGCAGCTATGTCGAGGTGGAGGCGGCGATCGCACAGGCCGAGGCGATGATCGCCGAGGGCGCCGACATCATCGACATCGGTGGCGAGTCGACGCGTCCGGGGGCGGCTCCAGTCGATGCGGCCGAGGAGCAGCGCCGCGTACTGCCGCTCATCGAGGCGCTGGCGGGCAGGGACGATGTTCTCATCTCCGTTGACACCTACCGGGAGGATACCGCCCGCAAGGCGATCGAGGCCGGGGCGCATATCGTCAATGACGTCTGGGGGCTGCAACGGGAGCCAGGCATTGCGAGGGTCGCGGCCGATGCCGGTGCCGGTCTCGTCGTGATGCATACGGGGCGCGAGCGCGAGAAGCTGGCTGATGTCATCGATGACCAGATTGCTTTCCTGCGGCGTTCGCTTGAGGTCGCAGCGCAAGCCGGCGTCGATCCGCAACGCATCATCCTCGATCCCGGCTTCGGCTTCGCCAAGGAAACGGCCGAGGAAAATCTCGACCTGATGTCGCGTCTGGGCGAGATTTCTGCGCTCGGATGCCCGCTGCTGATCGGAACATCGCGTAAGCGCTTCATCGGAACCGTGACGGGGAGGGAGCCGGCTGACCGGGACGCAGGCACCGCTGCAACGAGCGTTATCACCCGTCTGCAAGGTGGTGCCATCTTCCGGGTGCACAACGTCGCCATGAGCAGGGATGCCTTGCTGTTCGCGGACGAAATGATCCGGCGTGGATTGACCGCGCAAATGAAGGCGCAGAAGGAATAGCCAATGTATGTGATACGGATGAAAAACTGCGCCTTTTTCGCCAGGCACGGTGTGCTTGACGAGGAGGAGCGCCTCGGCCAACGCTTCTATGTCGACGCAGAGCTGCAGGTGAAGCCGGACACCCCGCTTGAATCAGATTCCATAAATTCTACAGTCGATTACGGCGTAGCTTTCATCGAGATCGAGAAGATCGTGACGGGTCGCCGCCGCTTCCTGATCGAGTCTCTGGCGCTGGATATCGCGCAGGCGCTTTGCCGCAAGTTCCCGCAGATCGTGCGTGCTGAAATCACAGTCCGCAAGCCCAACGCGCCGGTGCCGGGCGTACTCGACCACGTGGAGGTCACGGTTGCCTGGCCACAGTAGCACGCTCGCCTATCTTGGCCTTGGCGGCAACATTGGCGATCCCGTTGCATCGATGGCGGCAGCTTTGCAGGCGCTCGACACGCATCCTGCCGTTCGCGTGGCTGCCGTTTCGTCGCTCTACCGAACACCGCCATGGGGCGTGACCGATCAGCCGGATTTCATCAATGCCGTGGCCGCGGTAGATACCTATCTGTCGGCACGCGAGCTTCTGGATCTCTGTCTCAGCAGTGAACTCGCCCTCAAGCGCGTGCGCAAGGAACGCTGGGGACCGCGCTCGATCGACATCGACATCCTTCTGTTCGGCGATGACGAGATTGATGAAGACGGCCTGCACGTCCCGCATCCACGCATGACGCAACGGGCCTTTGTCCTGGCGCCTCTTGATGAAATCGCTGCCAAGCTGAAGGTGAAAGGCGAGCCGGTGTCCCAACTTCTGACGAAGACGGATCAGGCAGGCATCGTCAAGCTCGACGGCGGCAGCGCGTGGTGGCGCGCGGCGTGACTTTGCCCGAATTCGCCTGTATGGCTCGCGCAACCCGTTCCGCCTGGCTACATTTGCCGAGATGAGAAGCTATCCGAACCACAGATTTGCCGTGGCGCCGATGATCGACTGGACCGATCGGCACTGCCGGTTCTTCCACCGGCAGCTCACGCGCCGGGCACTGCTCTACACGGAAATGATCGTGGCAGATGCGATCATCCATGGCGGCCGCGATCGGCTGCTGGGTTTCGACGATGCCGAGCATCCGGTCGCGCTGCAGCTGGGCGGCTCCAATCCGCAGAAGCTGGCTGAGGCCGCGCGGATCGGCGAGGAGTTCGGCTACGACGAGATCAACCTCAACGTAGGCTGCCCTTCTGATCGCGTTCAGTCGGGCACGTTCGGCGCCTGCCTGATGAAAACGCCGCAGCTTGTCGCCGAATGCATTGCGGCCATGAAGGCTGCGGCCCGTATCCCTGTCACTGTGAAGTGCCGTATCGGCGTGGATGAACAGGATCCGCAACCGGCGCTGGACGAGCTTGCGAACGCGGTTTTGCAAGCGGGTGCAGATGCTCTGTGGGTGCATGCGCGCAAGGCATGGCTTCAGGGTCTTTCACCAAAAGAAAACAGGGAGATACCTCCGCTTGATTATGCGCGGGTTTATCGACTTAAAGCGCGGCTTGAAGATGTTTTCGTAGGGATCAACGGCGGCATAGTCACACTCGAAGAGGCGCGGGGTCATTTTGCGGCAGGCGTGAATGGCGTGATGTTCGGCCGCGCCGCTTACCAGAACCCGGGCCTGCTCGCGCAGGTCGACGGCGCGCTCTACGGCCAGCCTCAGCGCGACCCGAACTGGAACGAAATAATCGACGAAATGATCCGCTACGCTGCCGAGCACACCCAGCGCGGCGGACGGCTGGTTCACATCACGCGGCACATGGTTGGTCTGTTCCATGGCCTGCCAGGCGCGCGCCGCTGGCGGCAGATGCTGTCGGCAGACGCAACCCGCGCTGATGCAAAGCCGGAGCTTCTTCGCGAAGCGTTGGCACAGGTCCGCTTTGATGAGGTCGAAGTTCCGGCCGCCTAGTCGCGCAGGATCAGCCTGTCGCCGCGCATGTCGAAACCTGACAGCGAGCCAATGAAGTTCATACCGAGGAGGCTGCGGTCGAGGCGCCCGGCCTCCGCGACAAGGATCGGCACGCGGCCGCGCACGATGTTGCCGACACGGATCTCGTCAGCGACGGCCCTTGCGGCACTCGCTGCGCCGTTGGCGGTCATGACGGGAATGTTGAAGCTGAGCGTTCCGGGCTCGAAGCCCGCACGCTCCGCATCCTGAAAGGTGAGGACCGTCGAGGTCGCACCGGTGTCAACCATGGCGGTCACCGGAGCCCCATCAATCTGCGCCCGCACCTCGAAATGGCCGTTGCGCAGGCGCTCGAGCATGACCGACACACGGCCGTCTGCGTCCGTCATCGACAAGGGGCTGCCGGGGATCAGGCCAGCTGTGATGCGGCTTGCCGCATCCTGCAGCTCGTAGCGGAACTGGTAGCCGCCGACGAGCGTGACGATGATCAGCAGCCACAGGACCAGAGATCGGGCAAAATAGCCGAGCCCGAGGCCGGCGCGCAGGTTGCTGGCGCCAACGACGGCTGCCAGCACTCCAAGGGCCAGCAGGCGGCCGAAGGATTCGTTCTCGATGCCGAGAATCGTCCCGGCATCATGCCGGGCAACCAGCACCACGACCCCGACCGCCATGACAGCAAGGACGATCCAGAGGAGGCGCGGCATTACGACGCTCCGCCGCGCTCGCGTGCCATCCTGGCACGCCGGGTCTCACGGCGCGGTTTGCGCTCGATCCCGCTCAGCCGTTCCGGCAGTTCGGCCATGACGGAAGCCCGCCGCTCTGGCGTCATGGTGATCCAATCGGCAATTTCGGCCGACGTGCGCCCGCATCCGAAGCATAAGCCTGTCTTCTGGTCGATCACGCAGACGAGGATGCAGGGAGATTCAATAACCATGAGCGCAGATTGTCGCCTTCCTCTTGCTGTCTTCACATGGGACAACGGCTGGAGCGATGCAAGCCGGATATTGACCAGATGCCGGGCATTTGGTTTGTGGACGGCTCTACAGATTTGCTGCCGGCGCGGTTTGCCGGTGAAAGAGGATACGGGCATGGCAAGCATGGATGAACGCAAGGACGCCTTCGAGAAGAAGTTCGCCCATGACGAGGAACTGAAGTTCAAGGCAGTCGCTCGCCGCAACAAGCTCCTCGGGCTCTGGGCGGCAGAGAAGCTGGGCAAGACCGGCGAGGCGGCCGAGGCGTACGCCAAGGAAGTGATCATGGCCGATTTCCAGGAAATTGGTGACGATGACGTCTTCCGCAAGATCCGCGCCGACTTCGATGCGGCCGGCGTCGAGCAGTCGGATCACCAGATCCGTCGCACGATGGAAGAGCTGATGGCCCAGGCCATCGAGTCCGTCCGGAACGCATAACGTGAAGAGCCTCGCGGACCGCCTGAATGCCGACGAGACCGTTTTCACGGCCTGGTCGGGTATTCCCGATGCCTTGACGATCGACGCGCTCGCGGCGACGCCAGTCGACGCCGTGACGCTCGACATGCAGCATGGCGGCCACCACGAGGACAGCGTCCTGCGCGGCATCGCGCCGGTCATCGCGGCTGGAAAGCCGGTGGTCGTGCGCGTGCCGGTCGGACGCTTTGAGATGGCGAGCCGCGCGCTGGATTTCGGCGCCGACGCGGTCATCGCACCGATGATCAACTCTATCGACGACGCGCGCGCTTTCGCAGCCGCTATGAAGTACCCGCCGGTGGGCCAGCGCTCCTGGGGCGCGAGCTTTGCCATGGCGCGCCGCGGCCGCAACAATGGCGGCGAGTGGCTGGCTTCCGCCAACAACGACACGCTCGCCTTCGCCATGGTGGAGACCCGCGAGGCACTCGCGATCCTCGATGACATCCTGGCGGTCCCGGGCATCGACGGCATCTTTGTCGGCCCTTCGGATTTCTCGATCGCCTGGACCAATGGCGGGACGGTCAATCCCGGCCTCGATGACATGATGAACGCGATTGCCGATATCGGCCGCCGTACCCGAGCAGCCGGCAAGCATGCAGCGATCTATATCGTCGATCCGGCGCTGACCGGGCGCTACGTTTCCTTCGGCTACCGCTTCCTCGCGCTCGGCAACGAGCAGCGCTACATGTCGCTCGGGGCCGCTTCCCTGCTGGAAGCAGCCCGCAAGACGATCGCCTGAATAATTTTCGAGCTTAGAGCTTCGACAGGAAGGCCGCGAAGGTCATTGAACCTTCCGGCCATGGGCCATGTCCGGATTCCGCGTTGATGTGGCCGGATTCGCCCGCATCGATGAATTTCGATCCCCACGCACCGGCAATGTCCTCGGCAACCTCGAAGGCACAGAAGGGGTCGTTGCGGCTTGCCACCGTCATCGACGGAAACGGCAGCGGATCGCGCGGGTAGGGGCCGAAGGTCATCAGGTGTTTTGGCCGAATCGCCGGATTCGAGACGTCAGGCGGAGCGACGAAAAACGCGCCTGCGACCGGCTTCGTTGCCACCCGAGCGGCATGAATGGCCGTCGGGATACCAAGCGAGTGGGCGACCAGCACCACGGGTCTTACCGCTTCCTCGATCGCCTGCACGACATTCGCCACCCAGTCCTCGCGAACTGGCTTAGACCATTCGGCCTGCTCGACACGACGGGCAGTCGAGAGCTTATTTTCCCAGCGTGTCTGCCAATGGTCCGGACCGGAATTGGTATAGCCGGGGATGATGAGGATGTCTGCGTCTTTGACCTTCATGGGGCGCGATGTAGCGAGGCGGGGCAGGCGATGCAACCTCTTTGCTCCGGTGAACAAGCTTTCATTCGGAACGGGCTTGTGCGCGGACACATGCTGACCATTTTTCGCCGACAAAGTTCGCCTCCCCGACGGAGATTCGCATGGAACAGCTCCCCTTCGCCGCAACCACGCCGGTCAGCATTGGCCGCGTCGGCCTCAAGGCACGCAATGCGCAGCGCCTCGCCGACTACTACGTCTCCATTCTCGGCCTGAAGGTCCTGAGTCGCGAGCGCGGGAGGGTGCTGCTTGGCACGGAGGAGCGGCCCCTCCTGGAGATCGAAGGCTCGACCTCACTGAAGCAGGATGATCCACGATCAGCCGGCCTCTTTCACACGGCATTTCTGCTGCCCCACCGCACCGACCTTGTGCGCTGGATCAACTTCGCGATCGAACAGCGCATCCGTGTCGATGGCGCCGCCGACCATGATGTCAGCGAGGCGATCTACCTGACCGACCCGGAAGGCAACGGCATCGAGATCTACACGGACCGCCCGCGGGAAGCCTGGACCTTCAATGGCCCGAGCGTCCACATGGGTACCGATCCGCTCAACATTCAGGCGCTGCTCGACACACTGTCAACGAACGACTCGGACTGGACGGACGCTCCCGTGGGCACCGTTGTGGGGCACGTCCACCTGCGCGTAGGCGATGTGATGACTGCCGAAGAATGGTGGCGACAGGCGCAGGGCTTCGACACGATGCTGCACTATGGCGGGCAGGCGGTGTTCCTGTCTTCGGGCGGCTATCACCACCACATCGGCGCCAATACGTGGCAGGGCCGCGGGGCTGGCACGCGCGAAAAGGACCGGACCGGCCTGAGCTTCGTGGAACTCCTGTCAAAAGGGGCCGCGGACGAACATGTCGCCAGCGACCCCTGGGGTACCGAAATTCGAGTTGTTCCGGTTAAAGCGTGAAGATCACGCCTCTCCGAACACCCGCTTGAAAATCGTGTCGACGTGCTTGGTGTGGTAGCCAAGGTCGAATTTCTCACGGATTGTCTCTTCCGAAAGGGCCGCACGCACGTCGGCATCGGCAAGCAGTTCCTCAAGGAAATCCTTGCCCTGCTCCCAGACCTTCATCGCATTACGCTGCACGAGGCGGTACGCATCCTCGCGTGAGACACCAGCCTGGGTGAGCGCCAGCAGGACGCGCTGCGAGTGGATCAGACCGCGGAACTTGTTCATGTTGGCGAGCATGTTCTGCGGGTAGACCACCAGCTTCTCGATGACGCCGGTGAGACGCGCAAGCGCGAAGTCCAGCGTGACGGTGGCATCCGGGCCGATCATGCGCTCGACCGACGAGTGCGAAATGTCGCGCTCGTGCCAGAGTGCCACGTTCTCAAGCGCCGGGGTGACCATGCCGCGAACGAGGCGGGCAAGACCGGTCAGGTTCTCGGTCAGGACCGGGTTGCGCTTGTGCGGCATTGCCGACGAGCCCTTCTGGCCCGGCGAGAAATACTCTTCCGCCTCGAGCACTTCGGTGCGCTGCAGGTGGCGGATTTCCGTGGCGAGGCGCTCAACTGAGGAGGCGATGACGCCAAGCGTCGCGAAGAACATGGCGTGGCGGTCGCGCGGGATGACCTGCGTCGACACCGGCTCCGGCTTCAGGCCGAGCTTGGCGGCGACATGCTCTTCGACGCGCGGGTCGATGTTGGCGAAGGTGCCAACGGCGCCAGAAATCGCGCAGGTGGCGATTTCCTCACGTGCATGGACGAGGCGTTCGCGGCAGCGCTCGAACTCTGCGTAGGCGAGGGCCAGCTTGACGCCGAAGGTGGTCGGCTCGGCGTGGATCCCGTGGCTGCGGCCGATGGTGACGGTGTCCTTGTGCTCGAAGGCGCGCTTCTTGAGCGCGGCGAGCAGGGCGTCGAGGTCGGCAAGCAGGATGTCGGAGGCGCGGGTCAGCTGCACCGAAAGGCAGGTGTCGAGAACGTCCGACGAGGTCATGCCCTGATGGATGAAGCGGGAGTCCGGCCCGACGAATTCGGCAAGGTGGGTCAGGAAGGCGATGACGTCGTGCTTCGTCTCGCGTTCGATCTCGTCGATGCGGGCGACGTCGAACGTGGCACTGCCGCCGCGCTCCCAGATCGTCTTCGCAGCTTCCTTCGGGATCACTCCGAGTTCGGCCAGTGCATCGCAGGCATGCGCCTCGATCTCGAACCAAATCCGGAATTTCGTCTCCTGCGACCAGATGGAAACCATTTCGGGTCGCGAATAGCGCGGGATCATGAGGCTCGTCCTGATTGTTCCGGGAAGAATGCGCGCTCCCTAGCAGACGCGGTCCAAATCCTCAACGCGATCCTGCCGCTTGTGGATTAGAATCGCCCCGGAACCGCGATCCACCTGAAGTCGGGACCTTCGAAACCGAACGAGCGTACTGCGATCAAAACTGCGTAGACGGGCGGGCCGGATTCCGGGAAGAAGGTCTGCACCGCCCCAAACTGATAGCCCAGCGCACAACCGCGGCTCGTCGGGATGGTCACGTCCTGGTGCAGAAGCGCGGTTTCCTGGCCGGGCGTCAGGCTGACGCGGGTGAGGCGGTAACCTTTTGCTTCAGCAAGCTCCCGGCAAAGGTCCGGTTGCGGGACGTTGATTTCCTCGATGCGGAATTCCAGCGGAACGCCTATTGGCGGGAAGACAGGACGAGGATTGACGGTGATCCGGTGCGGATCGGCGGAAAGCTCAGTCGGCGGATTGAAGCCGACGAGGGTGCCGCGGTTCGCGGCAAGCTCAGCTTCGGCGATGATGGTCTCACCTTTCTCGTGTGCCTGAGTACGCGCCTGCTCGACGGATGCCGCCTCATCATCAAGCCTCACGCGGATGGGCGAACCCGGCACGAACTTGTCGGTCTCGACGTCGATGTAATAGCGGTTGGCGTAAGGAAATCCGGAGCCGTCCTGTACCCCGAATTCCTCGAAGGCGAAGAGTTTTCCGTCCTCGCTGAAGCCAAGAATGTTGAGCTCGGCGACGTCGCCGGCGATTGCCGGGATCGCGAAAAGGCAGGAGAGGGCGAGGGAGGTCAGGCCGGGATGCAGCTTCATGGTCGGCTCCTTTCCATAGCGTCAGGATGCCGCCAGAGCCTGTGCGGGGCAAGTCCTAGCCGAACTGCGCCGTCCAGCTTGGGAAAACGTCGCCCTCGGCCGGAGTGGCGAAATAGACCGCGCGGGCGATCGCACGCGCCATTGTTGAGGCGGCGACGGCGGCAAGGTCCATCGATGCGTGATGATCGGGCACGATCCCGCTCGTGCCGGTTGCCATGCCGAACACAAGATCGCCGTCCCCGGGCGTGTGCGCCGGCCAGATCGCACGGGTAAAGCCATCATGGGCCGCCACCGCCAGCCGTTTTGCCTCGGCCTTCGTCAGCACCGCATCAGTCGCAATCACCGCGATCGTCGTTGCGGCATTGAACGCGTGGTACTTGAAGCGGATTTCAGCAGTGTCGGCCGGCAGCGGCGAGGGCAGGCCAAGACCGCCGAACTCGTCGCCAACTTCAAAGGGTGCCGCCCAGAAATGCCTGCTTCGTCCCATGGTGACCGACCCGAGAGGGTTGGCGGCAACGAGTGCGCCAACCGTTATCCCATTCGGCAGCACCGTCGACGCGGAACCGAGGCCGCCCTTAAGGCCGGCGGTCAACGCGCCGGTGCCTGCACCGACCGTGCCCAGTTCAAACTCAACGCTAGCGGCGTTCGCCGCTTCGTATCCGAGCTCCCGATAGGGCGGAAACCGGCCCCAGTCCTTGTCACCGCCGTTGGCGAGGTCGAACAGAATCGCCGCAGGCACGACCGGCACGCGATGACCTGACACGTCGAAGCCGATGCCTTGCTCGCGAAGGGCTGCTTGCACGCCAGATGCGGCATCGAGGCCAAATGCCGAGCCACCCGACAGTACCAGCCCATGGAACTCCTGCACGGAATTGTGCGGTTCCATCGCATCCGTTTCGCGGGTTCCGGGGGCGCCGCCAAGCACCTGCACCGCCGCCACGGATGGCTTGTCCGGGATGATCGCGGTTACGCCGCTCTTGAGCCGGTGATCCTGTGCGTTGCCGACGCGGAGGCCGGCCACGTCCGTGATGAGATTGCGCGGTCCGGGACGAAGGGTCACCGCTGGTCCTCGACAATAACGAACTTTTCGCCGTCGAAACGGTGCAGCCGGTAGGGATTGCGGCTGAGGTCTCCCTTCGCGTCGAACTTCACGGGCCCCATCACAGTCTGGAACTCGCTCCTGGACAGAAGCTCCTGGATGGATGCCATGTCGTCGCCAGCTTGCGTCAGCGCCGCGGCGGCGATTTCGACGGCCGCATGGGCGGGAAATGCATAGCCTTCTAACTCGGGGGAACCTTCTGGCATGCCCACCATCAGCACGCCAGCCCGAAGCGGAATGCCTGAAGGAGCACGGAGCATTTCGCCACCGGCGATTGTGAGCTCAGCCTTCGCTTCGGCCGCATCGCGGGCGATGATGCCAATGTCGTCGCGGTCGCCGCCGACGAACACGTTTGTGGCGCCAGCGCGCGTCAGCCTTCCGATCAGCGCGAACTGGTTCTCCGATTGCGGCCGGAAGGTATCGACGAAGGCGGGCTTGAGGCCGGCGACTTCGGCGGCAAGACGCAACGTCTCGGCGAGCTCGCGGCCATAGATCGTGCCGTCGTCGACGATGGCAAAAAGGTCATTGCGCCAGAGTGGGACTAGGATGTCGGCTGCGGCAGAGCGTTCCGCATCGTCGCGCGGTGCGACGCGCCAGAAAAGCCAGCCTTCGCGTTCGCGCAGGTCTGTGAAGCGGTCAGCGCGCACGCCGGTGCTGATGACGGGGATGCTTGCCTCGGTGAGAAGTGGAAGTGCGGCATCCATCGCCTCGGAGCAAAGGCCACCAACGACCAAAGCGACATCCCTGGCAATCAGTTCGCGCGCAGCAGAAGCGCCGCCCTCGGCATCGCAGCGGTCATCGGCAATGGCGAGTTCGACGCCTTTGGCCTGCGCCGCCGCAGCCGCACCCTCTTGCATCTGCTTGCCAAGAATTTCGAAGTTGCCGCTCAGCGGCGCCATGAGGCCGATGGGTGCATCGGCAGCAAGAGCTGCCTGACCTGAGAAAACCAGCGCAGCTGCCGCTGCGATAAGACTGACTGGACGCGACACGTGATGCGGACTCCACCCCTGGAGCGATGTGGTAAAGGCTGGCACTATTCTTCGCAACCGATTAGACGATCCGTGCTTGGTGGCAATCGCACCAGCCACTATATCGTGACGAAAGCTAACAATCCGGATCGCGCTCGTGCTTTTGAAGAATGCTGTTGAACCGCGCCTTTACCGTGAGGCCATGAGCCGCTTTGCTGGGGCCGTACATGTGGTGACGACCGACGGCCCCTTCGGAAGACGCGGCACCACCGCAATTGCCGCCTGCTCAGTGTCCGACGATCCCCCAACTGTCCTCGTCTGCCTCAATCGCACCAAGCCGGACAACGACCTTTTCGCGAACAATGGCGTCTTTGCGCTGAACACCCTTTCCGCAGCCCAGCAGCCTATTGCCGATGCCTTCTCCGGCCTCACCCGTCTGCCACAGGAAGAGCGCTTCAAGCTCGGCGAGTGGGAAACGATCTCGACCGGAGCACCGGTTCTGCTTGGCACAGAAGCGAGCTTTGACTGTCACGTTGTCGAGACCAAGGATTTTGCTACCCATCGCATCCTGTTCGGAAAGGTGACAGGCATCAGAATAGGCGATAGCCTCGAGCCGCTCATCTACCATCATCGGGAATACAAGAAGCTGTAAGGATCAAGGTTTGATGGTCAGCTCCCAGTCGCAGTCGCTTCCGACTTCAATTGACGAAACGATGGCGCTGCTGGCGGGTGCCGACTATGTCGCCGATCGTGCCCTTGCGACCGTGCTGTTTCTCAGCCTGCGCATGCAGCGGCCGCTGTTCCTCGAGGGCGAGGCCGGCGTCGGAAAGACCGAGATCGCGAAGGTCCTCGCTAGCTCCCTCAACCGCCGGCTGATCCGCCTGCAGTGTTACGAAGGCCTCGACGTCTCGACCGCGGTCTACGAGTGGAACTACGCCGCGCAGATGATCGAGATCCGCATGGACGAGGCGACGGGCGAGACTGACCGCGCCGCCATGGAGCGCAACGTCTTCTCGGAAAAATACCTGATCCGGCGGCCGATCCTGGAAGCTCTCAGCGGCAAGCCGGGAGAAGCACCGGTTCTTCTCATCGACGAGCTCGACCGAACCGATGAGGCCTTTGAGGCGTTCCTGCTCGAAATACTGTCCGACTGGCAGGTAACGGTCCCGGAACTCGGGACGATAAAGGCGGAAGAGCCGCCGCTGGTCATCATAACCACCAACCGCACGCGCGAAATTCATGACGCGCTCAAGCGCCGTTGCCTCTACCACTGGGTCGATTATCCGGATGCGGAGCGCGAGCTGCAGATCGTCGAGCGCAAGGTCCCGCAGGCCAATGCGCGGCTCTCCGCGGAGGTCGTGCGCTTCATCCAGAAGCTGCGCCAGATCGACCTGTTTAAGGTGCCGGGCGTCGCCGAAACGATTGACTGGGCCGGCGCGCTTACCGAACTCGACAAGGTGGCACTCGATCCGGAGACGGTCTCAGACACGATCGGCGTGCTGCTGAAGTACCAGGACGACATCGCCCGCATCAGCCAGGGCGAGGGGCGCCGGATTCTGGACGAGGTGAAGGCCGAGCTTGCTGCAGCCGAGTGACATGCAGGAAACCCTTCCAGCGAGCGCGGATCCCCACGGCCGTCTCGCGGACAACATCGTCTATTTTGCCCGCGCGCTTCGCAAGGCTGGCATGCGGGTCGGTCCTGCCTCGGTCAAGGATGCGCTCGACGCGGTGCTCGCCGCTGGCATCGGCTCACGAGACGACTTTTACTGGACGCTGCACGCTGTCCTTGTGAAGCGGCGCGAGGACCACCCCACCTTCGACGAGGCATTCAAGCTCTTCTGGAAGTCGCGCGAACTGATCGAGAAGATGATCGCCATGTTCTCGCCGGTCGCGCCGCCGCGTCAGGAGACGCGCAAGAACCGCGCTGCCGAGACGCGCGTGGGCGATGCCATGTTCGAGGGCCATCGCCAGAAGCAGGCGGCTCAGGAAGTCCCGGAGATCGAGGTCGATGCCCGCTTCACCACCTCGACCAGCGAGGTGCTGCGCGAAAAGGATTTTGCGCAGATGAGCGCGGCCGAACTCGCCGAGGCGCGGCAGGCTATCGCAAAGCTGCAGCTGCCCGAGGATTTTGTCAGCACGCGGCGATGGCGGGCTGATCCGCGCGGCAGCCGCACCGACCCGCGCGCTACCATGCGCGCCTCGATGCGAACCGGCGGCCAGCTGATCCTCCCGAAATTCAGGTCGGTGCGGAAGGTGCATCCGCCGCTGGTCGTTCTTGCCGACATTTCAGGCTCGATGAGCCAGTACACCCGCACATTCCTGCATTTCCTGCACGCGCTGCAGGCGCAGCGCGGCCACGTCCATACCTTCGTCTTTGGCACGCGGCTCACCAACCTGACGCGCCAGATGCGCCATCGCGATCCGGACGATGCGCTGACCGACTGCGCGGCGGCCGTGAAGGACTGGTCCGGCGGCACCCGGATCGGCGAGACGCTGCGCGAGTTCAACCTGCGCTGGTCGCGGCGCGTCTTGGGGCAGGGGGCAGTCGTGCTCCTCATCACCGACGGACTCGAGCGCGACGACACCGAGCTGCTTTCCGCGGAAATCGAGCGGCTGTCGAAGTCGTGCCGGCGCCTCATTTGGCTCAACCCGCTGCTGCGTTTCGACGGTTTTGAGCCGCGCGCGAAGGGCGTTCGGGCCATGCTGCCGCATGTCGACGAGTTCCGGCCGGTCCACTCGCTGAAGTCGCTCGGCGGCCTGGTGGCGTCGCTGTCAGCAACGAAATCGCGCTCGGTCCATCCACGGCGCTGGATGGGGGTTGGCACGGCGGCCTGAGCCGGATCATAGTGTTCTGGGAGGAACATCATGCATACCGCGAAAGATGAGACACGGGACCCGTTGGACGCTGCCGAGGAGTGGCTGGGCGAAGGCCGTTCTGTCGCACTCGCCACTGTGATCGAGACCTGGGGCTCTGCACCACGGCCGGTTGGCAGCCAGCTCGTCATCGACGCTGAAGGCAATTTTCTGGGCTCCGTCTCAGGGGGCTGCGTCGAAGGCGCTGTGGTCACCGAGGCCCTCGACGTCATCGACAGTGGCCAGCCACGCATGCTCGAATTCGGCGTTGCCGACGAAACCGCCTGGCGGGTTGGCCTGTCCTGCGGTGGACGTATCCGTGTTTTTGTCGAGCGGTTGAACTGACGTGGACGCATCCATTCTCAAGGCAATCAATGCGGAGCGCCGTGGTCGTCGCGCCGTGATCGTGCTCACCGATCTTGCTGACGGCAGCAGTCAGCTCATCCGCGAGGGCGAGCCAATCGCCAGCGAGTTTCGCGATGCCGTAGAAGCGGCGTTCCGGACCGGGAAATCCGGCACCATCGACGTCAACGACCAATCGTGGTTCCTCAACGCGCATCTGCCACCGCCGCGCATCGTCGTGATTGGCGCGGTCCACATCAGTCAGGCGCTGGCACCGATGGCTAAGATCGCCGGTTTCGACGTCGAGATCGTTGACCCGCGCACTGCGTTTGCGAGCGAAGAGCGCTTCCCGAATGTCGCGCTTTATCCGGAGTGGCCCGAGGACTACCTGAAGCGCCGGCCGCTCGACACCTTCGCCGCCGTGGCGGCGGTTACGCACGATCCGAAGGTCGATGACCTGCCGCTGCAGGCCGCGCTTGAAACCGGCTGCTTCTACGTAGGCGCGCTCGGCAGCCGCAAGACGCACGCCAAGCGGGTGGAACGCTTGCGTGAGGCTGGCCTCAACGACGCGCAGATTAGCCGCATCCATGCGCCCATCGGTCTGGACATTGCGGCAGCGTCGCCAGCGGAGATCGCTGTCGCCATCTTAGGCGACATCATCAAGGCGCTGCGCACGCGTGGCCTCGCTCCCGTTCAGATGGAGCTCGCCGAATGAAGTTCGGAGCGGTCCCGGTCGGCGAAGTAGAAGGCGCGATTCTGGCGCATTCGATCACCGTCGGGGCGCAGACCTGGCGCAAGGGCCGCATCCTCTCGGCCGATGATGTTCGGCAGCTGCAGTCGGCAGGCATGACCGAAGTCGTCGTGGCCTCCAAGGCGCCAGACGATCTCGATGAGAACAAGGCCGCCGAGCTGATTGCGGCTGCACTGGTCAGCCAGGGCATCGAGGCGCGCCCCGCCTCGACGGGACGCGTTAATCTTCACGCCGTTGTCAGCGGCGTCTTTACGGTAGATCGCGGCGTCGTCGACGCACTGAACCGGATCGATCCGGCGATCACGCTGGCGACTTTGCCGGACTTTTCGACGGTCGAGGCAGGTCAGATGGTGGCCACGGTCAAGATCATCCCGTTTGCGGTCGCAGAGCCGCTCGGTCGCCAGGCAATCACTCTTGCATCCCGCGATCTCCCGATAAAGCTGCATCCGTTCCAGCCCAGACGGGTTGGGCTGGTGCAGACGGTGCTGCCGTCGATCAAGAAGAGCGTCCTCGACAGGACTGCCGAGCGTACCGCCGATCGTCTGGCGCGCTCAGGCAGCATCCTCGCGGAGGAAATCCGGGTCTCCCACGAGACACCTACCGTGGCGGAGGCAGCTAAGGCGCTGGCCGCCCGCCATGACATGGTGCTGATCTTCGGCGCCTCCGCGGTGGCGGATGCCGACGACGTCATTCCTGCAGCGATCCGCCGGGAAGGGCGCGTCGAGCGCGTGGGAATGCCGGTCGATCCCGGCAATCTGCTCGTCCTTGGCGAAATCGCGAGCAGGCCAGTGATCGGGGCGCCGGGATGCGCCCGCAGCCCAAAGTTGAACGGTTTCGACTGGGTCCTGGACCGCCTGATGGCGGGCCTACCCGTCAGTGATCGCGAGATCTCCGGAATGGGGGTAGGGGGCCTCCTGATGGAGATCGAATCGCGGCCGCAGCCGCGCGAGCCGAAGCCGGCGCGCAGCCTGTCGGTTGCAGCCGTAATCCTCGCAGCCGGCAAGGGCGAGCGCATGGGCGGTCCCAACAAGCTGCTTGCGCTGTTCGACGGCGTTCCCCTCGTCAGCCATATCGCGGACTGCGTTGCGGCGGCGAAGGTTCGCACCTTAGTGCTGGTTGCGGGGCATCAGGCGGACCGCGTAACAGTTGCGCTCGGAGACGCACCGGTGCGCATTGTCGTCAACGACCACTATACCACCGGCCTGGCTTCGTCCCTCAAGGCGGGCATCGGCGCCCTGCCGCCTGACATTGCCGGCGCGATGATCGTCCTTGCCGACATGCCGCGCGTTTCGACAACAGACCTCGACCGGCTGGTCGATGCATTCGTGAAGGCCGGTGGCAGGTCGATTGTCCGGGCAACGCACGCCGGCAAGCGCGGCAATCCGGTCATCCTGCCGCGGTCGCTGTTCCCGGCTGTCGCGAAGCTCGAAGGCGACACCGGCGCCCGTCACCTCGTCGAAGGCAGCGACTTGCCGGTGATCGAGGTTGAGATAGGCGAGGCCGCGAGTCTCGATGTCGATACGCCGGAGGCGATGGCGCTCGCCGGAGGCGTACTCGAAGGATGAGAGCGGCGGCGAGCACAATCCTCATGCTGCTCGCCATCCTGCTTGCGCCTGCCGCCGTTAGAACCGCCAGCGCGGAACTGCTCGGACCCTACAAGGATGACCTCTTCACCTATCCGAAGGCGTTGGAGACGGGCGACGGCGGCGCCTATCTCTCCGTCGACTACCGCTCGGAGCGGGACATCAACCAGCGCGACGAGATCCCAGAAAAGCGAGTGTATTCACGTTACGTCGACCTCGCGCCACGACGGGTCCAGCAGGATCTCAATCTCGTGACCGATGTAGGCCGTATCCCGCATGTCGCCGTCGGCGAACGGGAAGGTGCGAAATTCATCGTCGTCTACGTGCACGGGCAGGGTGGAAGCCGCCTGCAGGGGATGAACGACTTCACCTTTGGCGGCAACTTCAACCGCATTAAGAACCTCGCCGCCCGAAATGGTGGGCTTTATCTCACCGTCGATTTCTCCAACTTCGAAGCCGCGGGCGCGAGCCAGGTCAGCCATCTCATCTCGACCTATGCGGGGGCGTCACCGCGCGCAAAGGTGTTCGTGGCGTGCGGCTCGATGGGCGGCCGAATCTGCTGGGCGTTGGCGGCCGACAAGAGGGTAGTGCCGAAGCTCGGAGGCTTGCTCCTCCTTGGCTCCCATTGGGACAATTCGTTCCTCAGGAGCCCGGCGTTCCAGGCCCGCGTCCCGGTCTATTTCGGGCATGGCGGTGCGGACAAGGTCTTCCCGGTGGAAAAGCAGGAAGCCTTCTTCCGCAGCATTCTCGCCAGGGACCCGAACTATCCCGCACGCTTCGTCCGCTTCGAGACCGGAAGCCATGGCACACCAATCCGGATGGTTGACTGGCGCCACACGCTGAACTGGATGGCTTCAGCGAGCCGCTAGGTCACGTCCACTCTTCGCAGTCGGCAGGGACCGCCCGATCCAGCGGCAGCTTGCTTGGCCGTAGCTTGCCGCGTTCGATGATGAGCGGTGAGAACGTTTCCTCGGAAATGACGCCACCGCGCTTGAGAAAGTAGCAGCCGGCGAAAGTCTGGCGCGTGCCGTCGGCCTTCGTCGCCTCGATGGCGACCGGCAATTCGAAATAGGCGCTCCCCATCGCGCCTTCCTCGAAGACCTCGCCGGTCTTCAGCCGCACGTGGCGGGTGTCAGCGAAGCCGGCGGCATAGCTCTCAAGATCAGCTGCCGGCGGCTCGGCGAAATAGCTGAACGCGCGTGCATACTCGCCGCGATTGATCGCGTTGTAGAGCGAGCGCACCAGCGCAGCCGGATTGGAATGGTCGTCGAGATAAGCCTCCTCTGCCAGAGAGGAGGTGGCGCAGCCCATGACTGCAAGGCAGGCCAGTGCGGAACGAAGCATCCGTTTCTCCTTTTACATTCTGGTTACGATAACTGGGGAGAACGCCTTGAAGGAACTGCACGATCCGTGAGTATGGAGCATAATTCAGAACCTTTTTAACCACTTGACGTTAGCGTCAAATCAAAACGCGAAACTGGGGAGGCCCCTGTGGCCGAGGACGCGAAGCTCGATTTTGCATCGCTGCTGGATGACCTGATCGCTGCATCCGAAGCCGTGGAGCCGCAGCCACGTGAGAAGATTGCGGCGCCGTCTCTCCGCATTGACATGCTGGAGCAGATCGAGCGACTGCAGGCGGAAAACATCTCGCTGTTCCCCGAGCGAGCGATGCAGGAATATGGTTCCAACGCTGGCAAGGTTCGCGAACCCCTCAAGGAGGAGACGCCGCCGCATCTCCAGCCGGCACTCGAGGACTTGTTCTTCCTCGACCCGCAGTCGATTGCCCGCGAACTGGGCATTGCGTCCGCGAAGAAGCCGGAAGACCTCGACCGCGCGCGTCGCATGTTCGCCAAGCGCTACCATCCGGACCGCGTTCCAGAGGAATTCCGCGAGCGCGCGGCCCTGCGCATGCAGATCGCCAACATGCTGATCGACGACGCGAAGCGCGCCCGGCGTTAGGCCGAAACTTGCGCGAAACTTGTGCTTTAAACGTCCCGAGGGCGGCCAATAGTACGCGCGCTCTGGTTGCTGCCAGAACTTCTGCCACGATGTGTTGAAAATTACGCAGCGGCTATTGCTATAGCGACGACCCCCAGTGTTATCCTTCCGTTAAGAATCAGTAGGCCGATCGAACGAGAGGTACGTCGGTATGGGGGATAGGGCCTCTTTTGAGGGGCGATACGCGACCAGCAACGATGTTGCGGACGAAACCAGCGATGTCGATCTCATCGAGGTTTCTGGTAACATCAAGTGGTTCGACGTCGCCAAAGGTTACGGGTTCATCGTCCCCGATGACGCAACCATCGGTGACGTTCTCCTGCACGTCACTTGCCTCCGCAAGGACGGTTTCCAGACCGCCCTGGAAGGTGCCCGTATCGTCTGTCTCATCCGCAAGGGTGAACGCGGCTTCCAGGCATTCAAGGTCATATCGATGGACAACTCCTGCGCTGTCCATCCGGCCGAGCAGCCGATGCAGCGCACGCATGTCACCGTGGTACCGGAAAGCGGGCTCGAGCGCGCGCTGGTGAAGTGGTTCAACCGCACCAAGGGCTTTGGCTTCCTCACGCGCGGCGAGGGCACGGAAGACATCTTCATCCACATGGAGACGCTCCGGCGCTACGGCTTGACCGAACTGCGCCCCGGCCAGGTGGTGCTCGTGCGCTACGGCCACGGTGATAAAGGCCTTATGGCTGCCGAAATTCACCCTGACATAGGTACCTTGCCGATCGCTCACTGATTCATCAGTCGGCAGGGGAACCTGATATGCATCGACCATCTTGGACCGCCGCCCTGCTGGCCATTTCCCTCGTCGCGACCGCGGCTCCTGTTTCCGTGCTCGCACAGGCGCCTGCCGCGACCGGCAATCCGATGATCCTGGAGATCGATCCGGCACCTCTGGTTGCTGAGACCGCCAGCGGCGAAAAGTCGTTCACTATCGAGGTTGCCGACGAGGACCACGAGCGCGCCGCCGGCCTGATGTTCCGCACCGAGATGCCGGACGATCACGGCATGCTGTTCGAGTTCCAACAGACCCGTCGGGTTGCCTTCTGGATGAAGAACACGCCGATGCCGCTTGATCTCGTCTTCATCGGTGAGGACGGCAAGGTGATCGCCGTCCTTCCGGGCGAACCCTTTTCGACTGCATCCATCACGCCGAACGCTCCGACCCGATTTGTTCTTGAACTGAAGGCCGGGACAGCGCAGAAGGCGGGCATCGTCGATGGCGTGCGCTTGCGCCATCCGCGAATTGATGTGGTTGCGGACTAGGCGGTCTGGCTCTGACCGGGTCCAGACGGGGCTGACAGTTTCTGATGCAGACGTTTCATAACGACGGTTTCGAGATCGCGTTCATTGACCAGTCGCCGGCGAATGGCGGTGAAGGCGAACCGGTCCTCCTGATCCATGGCTTCGCGTCCAGCTATCTCGTCAACTGGATCTCGCCTGGCTGGGTGAAGACCCTGACCGAAGCCGGCTATCGCGTCATCGCGCTCGACAACCGCGGTCATGGCCGCTCGACCAAGAGCTACAACCCCGCCGCCTACACGCCGAGCGAGATGGCGACCGACGCGGCCGCGCTCCTCGATCATCTCGGCATCGAGAAAGCTCACGTCTTCGGCTACTCGATGGGCGCGCGCATTTCGGCATTCCTTGCGCTGGAGCATCCCGAAAAAATCGCGACGTTGATCCTTGGTGGCCTCGGCTACGGTATGGTCGACGGTGTCGGCGACTGGGATCCAATTGCTGATGCGCTGGTTGCGCCCGATCCGGAGGCGATCTCCCATCCGCGCGGAAAAATGTTCCGCACCTTTGCCGATCAGACCCGCAGCGACCGTCAGGCGCTTGCGGCCTGCATCGCTACCTCGCGCGAACTGGTTTCGGAAGCGCAGATGACGACCATCACCGCACCGGTGCTGGTTGGCGTCGGGACCAAGGACGACATTGCCGGTTCCGCCCAACGTCTCGCGGCACTGCTGCCGAACGGTGAAGCATTCGACATCGAGGGCAGGGACCACATGCTTGCAGTCGGCGACCGCACCTTTAAGGCGCGGGTGATCGAATTCCTCAAGGAACATCCGATCACATGAAGCCGGTTTCGCTCGAATTTGCTGGCGCTGAAGGCAACCGCCTGCAGGCGGACCTCTGGGATGGACGCGGCCATCCGGTCGTGCTCCTGCATGGTGGCGGCCAGACGCGTCGCGCCTGGGACGCCACTGCGCGCCGCATCGCCGAAGCCGGCATGCGGGCGATTACGGTCGATCTCCGTGGCCACGGCGATAGCGAATGGGCGGCGAGCGGTAACTATACCTTCAGAGCGTACGGCGCAGACGCAGCCGCCATCTTCCAGCAGGTCATCGACAAATTTCATGCTCGTCCATCAGCCGTCGGCGCTTCGCTTGGCGGACTGTCCGCCCTTCTGGCGGAGACCGGCCAAGGGCCGCTGATCCATTCGCTGATCCTGGTGGACGTGACGCCACGCATGGACCCGCAGGGCGTGAGCAAAGTGCAGGGTTTCATGGGCGCACGTCTCGACGAGGGCTTCGCCTCGCTCGAAGAAGCGGCGGACGCGATTTCAGCCTACATGCCGCATCGCAAGCGCCCGCGCTCGCTTGATGGCCTGCGCAAGAACCTGCGCCTTTGCGAAGATGGCCGTTATCGCTGGCACTGGGATCCGGCCTTCATCACCAGCCCTTCGAACATCAATGCCGGTGCTGCGGCGACAATGGAAGAACTGACCGCGCGGCTGCCCGAGCTGCGCGTGCCGACGCTTCTCGTGCGCGGAATGCAGTCCGAGCTCGTCCAGGAAGAGCATGCCCGAGAATTCGTTTCGCTGGCACCCGCTGCGACCTATGTCGACATTAGCGGGGCAGGACACATGATCGCCGGCGACAAGAACGACGTGTTCTGCAACGCAGTTCTCGATTTCCTGCGCGAGGACGAGGCCGCCTGAGCGGACTCCACTCCGCTTAGCGGCCGCGAAATACGGGCCGCCGCTTCTCGCGGAACGCAGCGCGGCCTTCCGCATAGTCTTCGCTCTCGAATGTCGCGTCACCAAGCGCCACCGCCTGCGCCAGCTCGTCTTCTTTGCCCGTCAGACAGGCGCGGATCGACGCCTTGGTAGCGCGGATAGTGAGCGGTGCGTTCGCCGCAATCTCGGCCGCGAGATGCTGCACATGCGCATCGAGATCCTCTGGTACCAGTTCCATCAGGAACCCCGCTGACAGCGCATTCTGCGCATCGAGGCGCGCCGCCGAGTAGACTAGGTATTTTGCCAGCTGGGGCCCGACCGAATTAACGATATCGGCCATCGCATCCGCCGGGTAGGCAAGTCCAAGGCGTGCGGCCGGAACGCTGAACAGTGCCGAAGTATCGGCAATGCGAATGTCGCAGGACGCCGCAAGACCAAAACCGCCGCCGAAGCAGATGCCGCGGATCGCGGCGATCGTCGGCAGGGGGCAGTTGCGAATGGCGGCAAAGGTTCGGGAATTTTCTGCCTCATAGGCCCGCGCGCTCGCCGCATCCTTGCGCACGGTGTCGAACTCGTTGATGTCGGCGCCAGCGCAAAAATCTTTGCCACTGCCGGTCAATACGACCACCCGAACATCCTCGTCGCGGGCGAGGTGGGTATAGAGATCCGCCATCTCCCGCCACATCGCCTGGTTCATCGCATTCTTGCGATCCGGCCGGTTAATCGTGATGGTGACGACGGCGCTGTCACGCGCCACATTCAAGAACCCGGATTTCACGATATCACCATCACGCGCATGTCAGTTTCCATTGAACGGACGTTCAGAAGAATTAGGTTTAGTTGACAGCCTGTTGGGTTTATGGTTGGCCCTGCGTCCGCAATAGGGCGATCGACGAGGAAAGCCACGATGAGCAGCACCCGAGCAATCCGGTCCGAGACTGTGAAGCCGATGGATCCGATCTGGGATGCGGTACGCGCCGAAGCGAGCGAAGCCGTTGACCGCGATCCGTTACTTGCGGCTTTTCTCTACTCGACAATACTCAACCAGACCAGCCTCGAATCCGCGGTCATTCATCGCGTGTCCGAACGGCTCGACCATTCCGATTTTCCGGCCGACCTCATCCGCCAGACCTATGAGGCGATGTTCGCCGAGAACCCCGAATGGGGTTCCATCGTGCGGGTGGACATCCAAGCCTATTACGACCGCGATCCCGCATGCGACCGGTTCCTGATGCCGGTTCTGTACTTCAAGGGCTTCCACGCGATCCAGACGCATCGCCTCGCCCACTGGCTCTGGAGCCGCGGCCGCAAGGATTTCGCGCTCTACCTGCAGAGCCGCTCCTCGGCGGTGTTCCAGACCGACATCCACCCAGCCGCCAGGATGGGCAAGGGCATCTTCATCGACCATGCCACCGGCATCGTCGTCGGCGAGACGGCAGTCATCGAGGATGATGTGTCGATCCTCCACGGCGTGACGCTCGGCGGCACCGGCAAGACTGCTGGCGACCGGCATCCGAAGATCCGCCACGGCGTGCTGATCGGAGCCGGAGCGAAGATTCTCGGCAACATCGAAGTGGGCCATTGCTCGAAGATTGCGGCCGGTTCCGTGCTGCTGAACTCGATCCCGAACAACAAGACGGTAGCCGGCGTTCCCGCCCGCATCGTCGGCGAAACGGGGTGCGACGAGCCGGCCCGGGCGATGGACCAGCTCATCACGAGAAGCTGACGCGGCGTATCCCCAACCCTGTCTTGAAAGAGGCCCCTCGGGCTTTACATGCTTGTGCTCAGCGTGCCAGAAGCGCCGCCTAAGCCAAAGTCATCGGAGTACAGGTTTTGAAGCCCGAAGAGATCAAGAAGCTTGATGCCTATTTCAAGCGCACGTTCCAGAACCCGCAGCTTCAGGTGAAGGCACGCCCGCGCAAGAACGATTCCTGCGAGGTTTACATCGGCGAAGAGTTTCTCGGCATCGTGTTCAAGGACGATGACGACGGCGATCTCTCCTACAATTTCTCGATGGCGATCCTCGACGTCGATCTCGACTAAAATGAGCTGGGGCCGCGCCTAAGCGGTCCCATCTTCCTTCAGCGCGTCGAGCGCCAGCTCGATTGCGTGATATGCCGCCTGATGCCGGACATAGTCGCGGCCGCGGTTCTTAAAAATACGATGCTCCGCCCTTGGAGCCTGTCCCTTCAGCGCGACGCCGAACCACACAAGCCCGACTGGCTTCTCCGCGCTGCCACCATCCGGACCGGCAATGCCGGTCACCGACAGCGTCAGTCCCGCGCGCGAGCGCTCTAGCGCCCCCGCAGCCATTTCCAGCGCTGTCTGTTCCGACACCGCGCCATACTTCTCCAGCGTGGCCGACGAGACGCCCAGCATGTCCATCTTGGCTTCGTTCGAATAAGTGACGAAGCCGCGATCAACCATAGAGGACGAGCCAGGCAGGTCGGTCATCAGCGACACGATCATCCCGCCGGTGCAGGATTCGGCTGTGGCAACGAGAATCCCGCGCTTCTTGCAGATTTCGAGCAGGAGGCGGGTGCGTTCAACGATCTCTGTCATTCCGGCAGTTCCCCTGGATAGACGACCGTGGCGGTCGCGATGGCTGCGATTCCTTCTTCGCGGCCTACAAACCCCATCCGCTCATTGGTGGTTGCCTTGATCGACACTCGATCCGGCGAAATTTTGAGCATGTGGGAAAGGGTCGCCGTCATCGCTTCGCGATGCGGTCCGACCTTCGGGGCTTCGGCGATCAGGGTGATGTCGGCATTGGCGATGCGCCCGCCACGCTCGCGCACGATCCGTACCGCCTCCTCGACGAAGATGCGTGATGCGGCACCCTTCCACCGCATGTCGGACGGCGGGAAGTGGGTGCCGATATCACCGGCACCGCAGGTGGCGAGCAGCGCGTCGGTGAGGGCGTGCAGGCCGACGTCCGCATCCGAATGGCCCGAGAGCGCCCTGTGGTAGGGGATAGCGACGCCGCACAGCGTGACATGATCTCCCTCGCCGAACGAGTGGACGTCGTAGCCATTGCCGGTCCGCACGTCCGGAAAGGATTGGGAGAGCCGCGCATTCGCCATTTCGATGTCCTTTGCCCAGGTCAGCTTAACATTGTCGGGGGAGCCTTCGACGATCCGAACCGGAATGCCGGCCCATTCGGCGATCGCCGCATCGTCCGTAAAATCTTCGCGGCCCTGCCGGAAGGCCTCCTCATGCGCTTCAAGAATCTTTCCGAAGGGAAATCCCTGCGGCGTCTGGGCGGCATAAAGGTCGGCGCGGGGAACGGTCGTGACGACGATCCCGTCCTTGTCGGCCTTTTTGATAGTGTCGGATACCGGAACAGCGGGCAGGGCCCCGACCGAAAGATCAGCGCAGACGCGATCGATCAGTGCGGCGTCCACGAACGGGCGTACTGCATCATGAATGAGCACACCGTTCAGGTTCTTGTCCTGCAAGGCGAGGAGCGCCAACCGCGTCGAGGCTTGCCGGGTAGGCCCGCCGGGCACCACGGTGACACCCTCAGCCAGATCGCCAACCGCTTGCCGGAACAGCTCGAAATCCTCCGCGTGAATCGCGACAGAAATTTCCGAGATCAGCGGATGTTTCCTGAAGGCGCGCAGCGCCCGGCGAATGACCGGTTCGCCGCCAACCTTGCGATATTGCTTGGGTCCTTCGACTGACTGCCCCGCTCGTTCGCCGCGTCCTGCGGCCACGAGTACTGCACCGATTCTGCGGTTGCTCATGGTCTTCTGCATTCCCCCAGTGGACCACCGAACCCATAGTTGGAGCGGCGGTGAATGACCAGCCTTCAGAAAATCATTGCGGCTTCAATTTCCGGATTGCAGCGCAACGCGTTCATGTCTATGGAATGTGCATCAACTCTTACTGCATGGTTTTTGTGCATGAGCTGTAGAAGCCTTCTGGCTGAACCATTGAAGATCGGCGGGCTGGAAATTCCCAACGGGGTCATACTCGCCCCGATGTCAGGCGTGACGGACGAGCCCTTCCGCCGCCGGGCGATCGCGCACGGGGCCGGTCTTGTCGTATCCGAAATGGTAGCCAGTGCGGAGCTCGCCAAGGGCCGCCGGAACTCCGAGCTGCGAATCAGGCGTCCGGACGTCGCCATTCACATGGTGCAGCTTGCGGGCCGTGATGCCGAGTGGATGGCCGAGGGCGCTCGAATAGCAGCGGCCGAGGGCGCGGACATCATCGATATCAACATGGGCTGTCCCGCCAAGAAGGTGACGGGCGGCTATTGTGGCTCGGCGCTGATGCGCGAGCCTGATCATGCCCTGACACTGATCGAAGCCGTGGTGAAGGCAGTCGATGTGCCGGTAACGGTGAAGATGCGCCTCGGCTGGGACGAAGATTCAATTAATGCGCCGGCGATCGCTGCGCGGGCCGAAAGCGCCGGCGTCGCCATGATTACCGTTCACGGCCGCACCCGCTGCCAGTTCTACAAGGGCAGGGCCGACCGTGACGCCATCCGCCGGATCAAGGAGAACGTCAGCGTACCGGTCGTCGCCAATGGCGATATTTCCAGTCACGACGACGCTCTCGACATGCTCGAACGCTCCGGCGCCGACGCGGTGATGATCGGCAGAGAGCATTACGGCCGGCCATGGCTCGCAGGCGAGGTTGCCTCGGCAGCGTATGACGAGCAGAACCTCTCCGTACCCCGCACGCCGCGTCAGCTTTTTGATTATATTTCCGATCATTACGCCGACATGCTGATGTTTTACGGTGAGGGGCAGGGCCTGCGCCATGCCCGAAAGCATCTTGGCTGGTACCTCGAACGGCATGCATCCGGCGTGTCGCCGGAACTTCGGCAGCAGATCATGACATCGACGGAACCAGCGATCGTCATCGATGGCCTCAGACAGGCGTTTGCGGACGAGCCGCTCAGGAGTGCAGCGTGAACAAGCGACCAGACATGAGCGGCGATGCCGCCGCGATCGTCCTCAACACGATCCGCAGGCCGGTCATCATGGTGGATCCGAAGGGGTTCATCGTGTTTGCCAATGCCGACGCCGAGGACTTTTTCCGTGCGAGCGCCACGCTGCTGGCTCGCGATGGGCTGGAGCGCTACGTGCCGTTCGGCAGCCCGCTGCTGGCACTGGTAGATCAGGTCCGCCAGCGCCGTGCACCAGTAAACGAATACCGCGTCGACATCTCATCTCCGCGTCTTGGATCAGACCGCGTCGTCGACCTCTATGTCGCTCCCGTTCCGGAGCTCGAGGGGCATGTCGTCGTCATGTTCCAGGAACGCTCGATGGCGGACAAGATCGACCGCCAGATGACGCATCGCGGCGCCGCCCGCTCGGTAACCGGCCTCGCCGCCATGCTGGCACACGAGATCAAGAACCCGCTTTCCGGCATTCGCGGCGCGGCACAACTGCTTGAAAGCGTCGTCGGCGACGAGGACCGCCCGCTGGCGCGTCTGATTCAGGACGAGACCGACCGTATCGTGTCGCTGGTCGACCGCATGGAAGTCTTCTCGGACGAGCGTCCGATCGAGCGCTTCCCGGTCAACATCCACGTCGTACTCGACCACGTGAAGGCGCTGGCGCTGAATGGCTTTGCCAGCCGCATCCGCATCATCGAGGACTATGACCCGTCGCTGCCGCCCGTCTACGGCAATCGCGACCAGCTGATCCAGGTGTTCCTGAACCTGGTGAAGAACGCGGCGGAAGCGATTGGCAACGAGCCAAACGGCGAGATCACACTCTCGACGGCCTTCCGGCCGGGCATCCGGCTTTCGGTGCCGGGAACGGCCGACAGGGTGTCGCTGCCGCTCGAATTTTGCGTCCACGACAACGGGCGAGGGGTGCCCGAGGACCTGCTGCCGATCCTGTTCGATCCTTTCATCACCACCAAGCCGAACGGCTCCGGCCTTGGGCTCGCGCTGGTGGCGAAGATCGTCGGCGAGCACGGCGGTGTCATTGAATGCGACTCGTCGCCGAGGGGAACGACATTTCGCATCCTTATGCCGGCTTGGAGGGAGCCGAGGGAGCCAGAAGAAAAGACGGGTGAAGGGACTGCAGAATGAGCGTGCGCGGGCAAATCCTTGTTGCAGACGATGATGCTGCGATCCGCACCGTATTGAGCCAGGCACTCTCGCGTGTCGGCCATGAGGTGCGCGTCACATCAAATGCATCGACCTTGTGGCGCTGGGTTGGCGCGGGAGATGGCGACATCGTCATCACCGACGTCGTCATGCCGGACGAGAACGCGTTCGACATGCTGCCGCGCATCAAGAAGGCGCGTCCGGAACTGCCGGTGATCGTCATGAGCGCGCAGAACACGTTCATGACCGCAATCCGTGCCTCGGAGGCGGGCGCCTACGAGTACTTGCCGAAGCCGTTCGATCTGACCGAGCTTCTCAACATCGTCCAGCGCGCGCTCTCCGAGCCGCGCCGCAATAAGGTCGACAAGAACGCGGACGAAGCGCTGGAATCGATGCCGCTGATCGGCCGGTCGAGCGCAATGCAGGACATCTACCGCATGCTCGCCCGCATGATGCAGACCGACCTGACGGTCATGATCACCGGCGAGTCGGGCACCGGCAAGGAGCTGGTGGCGCGCGCACTGCATGAATATGGCCGCCGCCGCAACGGGCCGTTCGTGGCGATCAACATGGCCGCGATCCCGCGTGACCTCATCGAGTCGGAACTCTTCGGCCATGAGAAAGGCGCCTTCACCGGCGCGCAGAGCAGGTCGGCCGGCCGATTCGAGCAGGCAGAGGGCGGCACGCTGTTCCTCGATGAGATCGGCGACATGCCGATGGAAGCCCAGACGCGCCTCCTGCGCGTGCTGCAGCAGGGCGAGTACACCACCGTCGGCGGCCGCACGCCCATCCGTACCGACGTGCGTATCGTTGCCGCGACCAACAAGGACCTGCGCACCCTCATCAACCAGGGCCTGTTCCGCGAGGACCTTTTCTATCGCCTGAACGTCGTGCCGCTGCGCCTTCCGCCGCTGCGCGAGCGCACCGAGGACGTGCCGGATCTCGTTCGCCATTTCTTCAAGCAGGTGGAGAGCGAGGGCCTGCAGGCGAAGCGAATCGCCCCTGCCGGCATCGAGCTGATGAAGCGCTATTCGTGGCCGGGTAACGTTCGCGAGCTCGAAAATCTCGTCCGCCGCCTGGCAGCGCTTTACCCGCAGGACGAGATCACCGCCGAGATCATCGAGCAGGAACTGCAGACGATCGAGCCGAAGACCGAGAGTGCCGCAACTGGCACGATGCTGCCGGACGACATCACGATTTCGCACGCGGTCGAGCACTATCTGCAGCGTTATTTCGCGAGCTTTGGTGGGGAGTTGCCGCCACCTGGCCTATACGACCGCGTCCTTGCGGAGGTCGAGTATCCGCTGGTTCTGGCGGCGATGACCGCGACGCGCGGGAATCAGATCAAGGCGGCGGAATTGCTCGGATTGAACCGCAACACCCTGAGAAAGAAGATCCGCGAACTCGGTGTGAACGTCTACCGCGCCTCGAAATAGCCATTTAGTCGCTGGAAATCGCGACCTCACGCTTGCGCTTGTTGCACATTCGCCACAATGCGTTGCATAGATGTCACGCGTGAGGACAGGTTTCCGGATGACGGTGCAGACGCCATCGATTGAGATGCCGATGACGCCGACCGCTACGGCGGCGGACGGCAGGCGTCTGCTTGCGCTGCCTGGTATCATCACCATCGTCGGTGCGCTTATCACCGCCGGCATATCCTTTGTGGTGCTGGCCGGCCTGACGCCAATCACACCCGACGAGACGACCACACTTACCCTCATCGCCGTCAACGCTGCCTTCGTGCTGGCGCTGGTTGCGCTGATCTCTCGTGAAATTCATCGCATCTTCATGGCCCGGCGCCGCGGCAAGGCAGCCTCCAGATTGCATGTGCGCATCGTTGCCATGTTTTCGCTGGTGGCGGCGATACCGGCGCTGGTGGTTGCCGTGGTGGCGTCGGTCACGCTCGACATCGGCCTCGACCGCTGGTTCGAAATCCGAACCAAAGTGATCATCAGCTCGTCACTGTCGATCGCCGAGGCATACGTCATCGAAAACGCCCGCAACCTTCAGGGCACGACCCTGTCGATGGCAGGCGACCTCGACGCGAACCGCACGCTCTACACGCTCGACCGCGTCGGCTTCCGCACGTTTCTCAGCCGGCAGGCGCAGGGCAGGGCGCTTGCCCATGCCGCCCTCATCCGCGCCGACGGCTCGTTCGTGATGCAGGCTGAGACGAGCGCGGAGTTCCTGATCCCGCAGCCGCCGATCGAGGCCGTCCAGACCGCTTCGGACGGATTGCCAGTCCTGATTCCGCCTGCGCAGCGCAACATCGTCGGCGCGATCATCAAGCTCAGGGAATTCGACGACCTCTTTCTCTACACGATCCGCGAGGTTGACCCGGAGGTGATCCGGGCGCGCCAGATCGTGCGCGCGAACACGGACGAATACCGGAAGCTTGAGAGCAACCGGTTTTCGACCCAGGTTGCCTTCGCGCTGATCTATCTCGGTGTCACGCTCATCATCGTCCTGTCCGCGATCTGGACTGGCATCGCCGTTGCGGACCGGCTTGTCCGCCCGATCCGCCAGCTCATCAGCGCGGCGGACAACGTTGCGACCGGCAATCTGGACGTCACGGTGCCGGTACGCCAGACTGACGGTGACGTCGCTTCGCTTGCCGAAACGTTCAACAACATGATCCTCGAGCTCAAGTCGCAGCGAAACGAGCTCATCGCCGCGAAAGACCTGATCGACGAACGCCGCCGCTTTTCAGAAGCCGTGCTTTCCGGTGTGTCGGCCGGTGTCATCGGCGTCGACCATGAGGGCATCATCACGATCGTCAACCGCTCAGCTGCCAAGATGCTGACGCTGCGCCCGGAAAATGCGGTTGGCCGCAAGCTCTCCGAAATGCTGCCACATGTCGGCGCCGTCTTCGAAGCAGGTCGCGACTCAGGACGCTCCGTTTATCGCGACCAGGCAACGTTCTACCGGGGAGGGGCCGAGCGCACCTTCGACATTCAGGTTACGACCGAGGAGGTCACCGCGAGCGGCGGTCACAATTCCTATGTCGTCACCGTCGACGACATTACGGACCTCGTCTCCGCGCAGCGTTCGTCCGCCTGGGCGGACGTCGCCCGCCGCATCGCCCACGAGATCAAGAATCCGCTGACACCGATCCAGCTGTCGGCGGAGCGCATCCGCAGGCGCTTCGGCAAGGTGATCGTTGAGGACAAGGAAGTTTTCGACCAGTGCACTGAGACCATCATCCGCCAGGTCGGCGACATCGGCCGCATGGTCGACGAGTTCTCGTCGTTTGCGCGCATGCCGAAGCCCGAAATGCAGCTGATGGACCTGCGCGTGCCGCTGCGCGAGGCGTCGTTCCTTGTCGAGGTCAGCAAGGCTGACATCGAGTTCGACCGCGCCTTTGGCGATGAGCCATTGCCGGTCACTTGCGATCCGCGCCTGCTGAGCCAGGCCTTTGGAAACCTCATCAAGAACGCGGCCGAGGCGATCGAGGCGGCGGAGCGGGATACCAACGAGAGGGGCGCGATCCTCGTGCGCGCCGAGCGCCATGGCCAGGAGACCGTCATCGACGTCATCGACAACGGCAAGGGGCTGCCGCGCGAGAACAGGCAGCGCCTGCTCGAGCCCTACATGACCACGCGCGAAAAGGGCACCGGTCTCGGGCTCGCGATCGTGCGCAAGATTATCGAAGACCACGGGGGCCGGCTCGAACTCCACGACGCGCCGGCTGACTTCCATGGCGGCCGGGGGGCCATGATCCGCGTTGTCCTGCCATCGGCAGGACAGGGCGATACGGGCGGAACCAAGACTGGGAAGGTTGAAAATGGCGTCTGACATCCTCATCGTCGACGACGAAGAAGACATTCGTGAGCTGGTTGCCGGCATCCTGAGCGACGAAGGCCATGAGACGCGCACGGCGCATGACGCCGACAGCGCGCTGGCAGCGATCGCGAATCGTGTTCCTCGTCTGGTGTTTCTGGACATCTGGCTGCAGGGCTCGCGTCTCGACGGACTTGCCCTGCTGGACGAGATCAAGAAGCAGCATCCCCAGCTGCCGGTGGTGATGATCTCGGGTCACGGTACCATCGAAACCGCCGTTTCGGCTATTCGTCGCGGCGCCTACGACTTCATCGAGAAGCCGTTCAAGACCGACCGGCTGATCCTCGTTGCCGAACGCGCGCTCGAAACCTCGAAGCTGCGGCGCGAACTGTCCGACCTCAAGAAGAGGAGTGGAGAGACCTTCGATCTGATCGGCATGTCAGCTGCCATGACGCAACTGCGCCAGACCATCGAACGCGTCGCGCCGACCAACAGCCGCGTGATGATGATCGGCCCGTCAGGTTCCGGCAAGGAAATGGCCGCGCGCGCCATCCATGCCCTTTCCAACCGCAAGAACGGCCCGTTCGTCGTGGTCAGCGCCGCATCGATCACGCCGGAGCGCATGGAGGTCGAGCTGTTCGGCACCGAGCCGAAGAACGGCGAACCACGCAAGGTCGGCGCACTGGAAGAGGCCCACAAGGGCATTCTCTACCTCGACGAGGTCGCCGATATGCCGCGTGAGACGCAGGCCAAGATCCTGCGGGTGCTGGTCGACCAGCAGTTTGAGCGCGTCGGTGGAAATACCCGCGTGAAGGTGGACGTCCGCATCATCTCATCAACGGCGCAGAACATCGAGCAACTGATCGCACAAGGTCGTTTCCGCGAGGACCTCTATCACCGCCTGGCGGTGGTGCCGGTCCGTGTGCCGGCGCTTTCCGAGCGGCGCGAGGACATTCCGTTCCTTGTCGACCATTTCATGCGTCAGGTTGCGGCGCAGGCGGGCATCCGGATTCGACGCATTGGCGACGATGCGCTCGCCGTCCTGCAGGCTCACAACTGGCCGGGCAACGTACGCCAGCTCAAGAATAACATCGAGCGCCTGATGATCCTGGCGCGAGGCGACGATGTCGACTCCCCCATCACCGCTGACCTGCTCCCGCAGGAGATCGGCGACGTGATGCCGAGGGCGCCCAACCAGTCCGATCAGCACATCATGGCGCTGCCGCTGCGCGAGGCGCGTGAGCTGTTCGAGAAGGAGTATCTGCTGGCGCAGATCAACCGCTTCGGCGGCAACATTTCGCGTACGGCCGAGTTCATCGGGATGGAACGGTCTGCCTTGCACCGCAAGCTTCGGTCGCTGGGCGTCTGATAGACATCCGCCAACTGAGTCATTTTAGTCCCCCCAACCGCAACCGAGAGAGCCATGCCTCGCATCGCCTATGTCAACGGACGCTACCTCCCCCACGCCGACGCCACTGTTCACATCGAGGATCGAGGCTATCAGTTCGCCGACGGTGTCTACGAAGTCTGTGAAGTCGCCCGCGGCTTCATCGTGGACATGACGCGGCATCTGGACCGGCTCGACCGCTCGTTACGCGAACTGCGGATTTCCTGGCCGATGACCCGCAAGGCGCTTGAGATAGTGATGGCCGAGGTGATCCGCCGCAACCACGTCGAGAACGGCATGGTCTACTTGCAGGTGACCCGCGGAGTCGCCCCGCGCGACCATTACTTCCCCGCCGCAAACACCGCGCCCGCCATAGTCGTGACCGCCAAACGCATCGACCCGCACGCTTCGGCAGAGAAGGCCCAGGCCGGCGTCAAGGTCATTACGCTGCCCGACAACCGCTGGGAGCGTGTCGATATCAAGTCCGTCGGGCTGCTGCCGAACGTGCTTGCCAAGCAGAAGGCGCGCGAGGCTGGCGCAACCGAGGCCTGGCTTATCGATGCCGACGGCAAGGTGACGGAAGGCGCCTCGACCAACGCCTGGATCGTAACCTCCGATGGCACGCTGGTCACCCGTCCGGCCGAGCACGGCATCCTGCGCGGCGTTACCCGCACGACCGTCATGGATGTTGCCGCCAAGTTGGGCTTAAAGGTCGAGGAGAGGGCGTTTAACGTCGAGGAGGCGCTGAAGGCGAAGGAAGCCTTCATCACCGCTGCCACGACCCTCGTGATGCCAGTGGTCGCGATCGACGACAAGCCTGTTGCCAACGGTCATCCGGGCGAAACGGCGCTTTCCCTGCGCGCAGCGTTTTTCGACGTTGCAGAGAAGACGCAGGCCTGATAACCGCCTATGGGACGGTTGTCGGGCGTACTGGCAACCTTCCGCACTTGTTAGCTTTTTGTTTGTGTGCTTGACAGTCCGCGCTCAGATAGGCGCTACTATCCGGCACTTTTGGGGATCTGCGAAAGATAAGAAAAATGGCGGAACGGACGCAAAATCTGCAGGATGTATTCCTGAATTCTGTTCGTAAGAGCAAGAATCCACTCACGATCTTCTTGGTCAATGGCGTCAAGCTGACTGGCGTCGTGACTTCCTTTGACAACTTCTGCGTTCTGCTCCGCCGTGACGGGCATTCGCAGCTTGTCTACAAGCATGCGATTTCGACCATCATGCCGAGCCAGCCGGTCCAGATGTTCGAGAACGACGACAAGGAAGCCTGATTGGCGCACACCGGCTCGACCGGTAATCGGGCAGGGGGCTCGAAACGCCGCAGCGGTGCGGCGAGTGAGATGATGCCCCCTGGTCACACTACCGCACGTGCACTGATTGTTGTTCCCGTCCTCACGCGACAGCCGCGCGCTGCCGCCGAGGATGGCGCACGCCCACGCACCCAGCGCTCGCCGCAGGCGCGGCTGGAGGAAGCCGTTGGCCTTGCCGGAGCCATCGACCTCGACACGATCCATTCCGAGATCGTCACCGTCAATGATCCCCGCCCAGCGACCTTGCTGGGCAGCGGCAAGATCGAAGAGCTTGCGGGGATGGTGAAGGAGCAGGAGGTCGAACTCGTTTTCGTCGACCATCCGCTAACGCCTGTACAGCAGCGCAACCTCGAGAAAGAGCTGAACGCCAAGGTCCTCGACCGGACCGGCATCATCCTCGAGATCTTCGGTCGGCGCGCCCGCACCCGTGAAGGTAGGCTGCAGGTCGATCTCGCACACCTCGAATACCAGCGCGGCCGACTGGTTCGCAGCTGGACCCACCTTGAGCGACAGCGCGGCGGTGCCGGCTTCCTCGGCGGTCCGGGTGAAACCCAGATCGAGGCCGACCGGCGTATTCTTCAGGAAAAGATCGTCAAGCTGAAGCGCGAGCTCGAAACGGTGAGGCGCACGCGCGACCTGCACCGCGCCAAGCGCCGCAAGGTGCCTTATCCAATCGTGGCGATCGTCGGCTACACGAACGCCGGCAAGTCGACGCTGTTCAACCGGCTGACCGGGGCAGGGGTGCTTGCCGAGGACATGCTGTTCGCGACGCTCGACCCGACGCTGCGTCGCCTGCGCCTGCCCCACGGTACCATCGTCATCCTGTCCGACACGGTCGGCTTCATTTCCGACCTCCCGACACACCTCGTCGCTGCCTTCCGCGCGACCCTTGAAGAAGTCGTGGAAGCCGATCTCGTCATCCATCTGCGCGACATTTCTGATCCCGACACTAAGGCGCAAGCCGAGGACGTCGAAAACATCCTGCGCAGCCTCGGCGTCGACGCCAAGGACGAAAAGCGCGTGCTGGAGGTCTGGAACAAGGTTGACCTTGTGGACGAGTCTGTGCGTGCGGCAATGCTCGAGAAGAAAGAACGGCCGCCGGTTGCGATTTCCGCAATCACGGGCGAGGGGCTGAACCACCTCGCCACCCTCATCGAGGAGCGGATTGCGGGTTCCCTGCAGACGGTGCGTCTGACACTCGCACCGCATCGGGCCGGCGATGTGGATTGGATCTACCGCAACAGCACGGTGCTCAACCGCGATAACCTCGAAGACGGCAGCATCGAATTGACGCTACGAGCCACTGCCTCGATCCGCGAGGAGCTGGCGACGAAGTACGGGCCAGCACTCGACTGACGGTTACTCGGCAGCCTTTGCCTGCTGCCAAAGCTCTTCCATCTCATCCAGTGACGCTTCATCGAGGCTACGGCCCTGCGCCTTGAGCGCGCGCTCGATATAGTGGAAGCGGTCGCGGAACTTATCGTTGGTCTTGCGCAGCGAATCTTCCGCATCAACCTCCAGATGGCGGCCGAGATTGACGACCGCGAACAGCACGTCGCCCAGCTCGCCAGCGACGAGGTCTGGCCGGCCTTCGGCCATCGCGGCGCGCAGCTCGGCAATTTCTTCCTCGATCTTATCGAGGATCGGCTCCGCAGCACCCCAGTCGAACCCGACGCGCGAAGCCTTCTGCTGCAGCTTGAGGGCGCGGGTGAGGGCAGGCTGGGTCAGCGGAACGCTGTCAAGATAACCCGCCTGCTCTTCCTTCGGCGGAAGGCCGCGTGCGGCTCGTGCTGCCTGCTTCTCGGACTTCTCCTCGGCCTTGATCTGCTCCCACATGCCCTTGGGCAGGCCCTTGCGGCGCGCGTCCTCGTCGCCGAAGACGTGCGGATGGCGGCGGATCATCTTTCGCGTCACCGCCTCGACGACGTCACCAAACGCGAACTCGCCGATCTCTTCGGCCATCCGTGAATGGTAGACGACCTGCAGCAGCAGATCGCCGAGCTCGTCACGCAGCTCGTCCATGTCACCGCGCTCGATCGCGTCGGCGACTTCGTAGGCTTCCTCGATGGTGTAAGGCGCGATGCTCGGAAAATTCTGCTCGATGTCCCACGGGCAGCCGCTGACGGGATCGCGCAGCGCGGCCATGATTTCGATCAGGCGGGAAATGTCTTTGGAAGGCTGCATCGTTCTGCTCGGGCTGATCGCTGGTCGGGAGGATTTTTGTCGTAGAAGAGGCGCGACTGAATGTCCATCAGCAGCGTGGGAGACCCCAACCCGTAAGTCGCATAAGCATGATTATGGAACCACCAGTATGTCCTGATGCGTCGCAATGCTGGAATTCACGGGTTCGATGCGTTTCCAGGATCCCCGTCTCTTCGGCAGCCTGCTCAGTCGATCGGAAACTCGAACACCATGCCGTCGAACGCTGGTTCGACGTTCTCCGGCGTCTCGGCGCGGACAGTCGCGTAGTCCAGCGGCACATGCATGTGCGTCAGCACGGCCTGGCGCGGTTTCAGCCGCTCGATCCACTCCAGTGCCTCGCCAAGCGAGAAATGGCTTGGATGCGGCCGGTACTGCAGCGCGTCGATCACCAGCAGATCGAGATTTTCGAGCCTCGCGACTGTATCGTGCGGATAGTCGCTGACGTCCGAGCAATACGCCAGATCGTGGATCCGGAAGCCGAGCGACATGATATCACCGTGGATCTGCGGCAGCGGCAGAAACGGAATGGGACCGCCCGGCCCGTCAATCTCGAACGGCTCGTCGTGCTCGATCAGATGCGGCTCGACAATCGGCGGATAGCTGCTGCCCGCCGGAGTTTCGAAGCAATATCTGAAGCCTTCACGCAGCCGTTCAAGCGTCGCTTTATCGGCATAGACGTCGACGCGCTTGCGGCTTTCGAGGAAATAGCTGCGCACATCGTCGATCCCGTGGATGTGATCGGCATGGCCGTGCGTGTAGACGACGGCGTCGAGATGCGTCGCCCGCGCCGAGATCATCTGTTCGCGAAAATCCGGGCCAGTGTCGATCGCAATGCGGGTGATGCGTCCGTCGGGCTTGATGCGCTCGACCAGCGCCGCCGGCCGGCGGCGGCGGTTCTTCGGGTCGGTCGGGTCGCAGTTGCCCCAATCGCCGTTGGGGCGCGGAACGCCAGGCGACGAGCCGCATCCCACGATGGTGAAACGCAGTATGTCGCCCATGTCAGGCCGGTCTCGGCATCTTATTAAAAAGTCGGAAGAAATTCTCGGTCGTGATCGCCGCGATCTCGTCTTCGCTCACACCGACCGTCTCGGCCAGCACTTTGGCGGTGTGCTTAACAAAGGCCGGCTCGTTGCGCTTGCCGCGATGCGGCGGCGGCGCAAGGTAAGGCGCGTCGGTCTCGACCAGCATCCGGTCGCGTGGCACATCACCAGCGATCGCGCGGATTTCCTCCGACTTCTTGAAGGTAAGAATACCCGAGAACGAGATGTAGCCGCCGAGTTCGAGGCCGACTTCGGCAAGCCGACGACCCGACGAGAAGCAGTGCAGGACGAATGGGAAGGCGCCCTTCCCCATCTCTTCGGTCAGGATCGCCGCCATGTCCTCGTCGGCATCGCGCGCATGGATGACCAGCGGCAGCTGCGTGATGCGGGCAGCAGCGATATGCGTCCGCAGCCCTTGAGCCTGCGCTTCGCGCGGCCCGTAGTCATAGAAATAGTCGAGACCCGCCTCGCCGATTGCGACCACCTTAGGGTGCTTCGCGTGCGCGACCAGCTCGTCAACGGTTACGTCCAGCTCCTCGGCGGCCTGATGCGGATGCGTGCCGACCGAGCAATAGACTTCCGGATAGGCCTCAGCGATGGCGAGGATCTCCGGGAAGCGGCGCACGCGCGTTGAAATCGTGACCATACGCTCGACACCGGCCGCCTTGGCGCGCGCGATGATGTCGTCGCGCTCCTCTGCAAAATCCGGGAAGTCCAGGTGGCAGTGACTGTCTACGAGCATGATTATTCCTGCGCCGCGGCGGTCGGCTCCACATAGCGCGGGAAAACACCCTGCGGCGCCGGAAGTTCCTGGCCCGGCTGCAGCTCGGAAGCCTCGCTGACATTGGCGAACTTGCGTGCGTCAGGCGCGATGGCCAGCAGGTCGAGCAGCTTGGAGGCTGACTCGGGCATGTAGGGCTGGCAGAGGATCGCGACGCGACGGACGGTTTCGGCCGTCGTCCAGAGCACCGTCTCCATGCGGGCAGGGTCGGTCTTGCGCAGCGCCCAGGGCTCCTGCCCCGCAAAATAGCGGTTGGCCTCGGCGACGACCGCGAACACGGCAGCCAGCGCGTGGTGGATCGCCTGATCCTTCATCGCCTTGCGGCCGGTCTCCAGCGCGTCGAGCGCCATCTGCAGGATCGCCTTGTCGGCGTCTTGAAGTTCACCCTTGGCCGGAACTTTGCCGCCGCAGTTCTTGGCGATCATCGACAGCGATCGCTGCGCCAGGTTGCCAAGATCGTTAGCAAGGTCCGCATTGGTGCGGTTGACGATCGCCTCGTGGCTGTAGTTGCCGTCCTGACCGAACGGAACCTCGCGCAGCAGGAAGTAGCGGACCTGATCGAGACCGTAGTGCTCGACCAGCGCGAACGGGTCGATCACGTTGCCGACCGACTTCGACATCTTCTCGCCGCGGTTGAACACGAAGCCGTGGCCGAACACGCGCTTCGGCAGCGGGATGCCGGCGGACATCAGGAACGCCGGCCAGTAGACGGCATGGAAACGGGTGATGTCCTTGCCGATGACATGGACGTCAGCCGGCCAGTAGCCGTAGAGCGGCGACGACTCGTCCGGATAGCCGATGCCGGTGAGATAGTTGGTGAGGGCATCGACCCACACATACATCACGTGCTTCTCGTCGCCCGGAACCGGAATGCCCCAGTCGAAGGTCGTGCGCGAAACCGAAAGGTCCTTTAGGCCCGACTTCACGAAGTTGACGATCTCGTTACGGCGCTCGTTCGGGCCGATGAAGTGCGGGTTCTCGTCGTAGTACTTGAGCAGGCGGTCCTGGTAGTTCGACAGGCGGAAGAAATAGCTCTCCTCCTCGACCCACTCGACCGGCGTTCCCTGCGGGCCATAGCGCACGCCGTCCTCGCGGACTTCCGTCTCTTCCTCGGCGTAGTACGCCTCATCGCGGACAGAGTACCAGCCGGCGTAGCTGTCCTTGTAGATGTCGCCATTGGCGGCCATCGCCTTCCAGATCGCCTGCGAGGCGCGGTAGTGGCGCTCTTCGGAGGTGCGGATGAAGTCGTCGTTCGACGCATTCAGCGCCTTTGCCATCCGCTGAAATTCAGCCGAGTTCCGGTCAGCCAGCTCGCGCGGCGTGATGCCTTCCTTGCGAGCGGTCTGGAACATCTTGATGCCGTGCTCGTCGGTGCCGGTCAGGAAGTACACATCCTTGCCATCGAGACGTTGAAAGCGCGCCAGCGCATCGGTCGCGATCAGTTCGTAGGCGTGGCCGATATGCGGCTTGCCGTTCGGGTACGAGATGGCCGTGGTGATGTAATAGCGTTCGGTCGACATGAAATGGTCCGGATCCGTTTTATGGGGCGTGGATAGCGCATCGTCGCTGCGATTGCTATGCGCGATCTTATGCGTGGAGCGCTTGCCACATACGCGAAAGCAGCCCGTTGACGTGCTGCTTCTTGTCGAGATTGTAGGTCTCGGTCTCAATAACCTGCTGGCCCGCCTGACGCCAGAGATCAGCGAAAAATGCCGCTGCACCCGCCTGCCCCTGAGCGGCAGCGATCCTCGCCCAGCTGGCGATCATGTCGAGCGCATTCTGGTTGAAGATCGCGAACTGGACGCTGTTGTCCTTACCGGCGACGACTTCGGCGATCCGCCACGCCTTTGCGACGGGGTAGGTGCGTTCCTGCATGACCTCGACCACCGCGTCGGCGATATCGAGGCCGCCATACTGGGTCAGCAGCAGCGCCTCGCGCACGCTGCCCCCTGCCCTTTGTGCCAGCGCCGCGCGCGACTGCGGATCGTCCGGCAGCGGTGCACCGAGCGACTGCAGCACCTGGAACAGCTGCGCCTCATTGAGCGGCTTGAACTTGATGAGCTGGCAGCGCGACCGGATCGTCGGCAGCAGGCCCCCGGCCGAGTGGGCGATCAGCACGAACAACGTGCGCGCCGGTGGCTCCTCCAGATTTTTGAGGAGCGCATTGGCCGCGTTGGTGTTCATGTCGTCGGCCGGATCGACGATCACCACGCGCCAGCCGCCGTCGTGTGAGGTCATCGACAGGAAACGGCCGATCTTGCGGATCTCATCGACCGTAACGACTGACTTGAAACCCTTGGTGCGCTCGTTCACCGGCCGCGTCAGGTGCAGCACCGACGGGTGCGAGCCCTGGGCAATCTGCCTGAACAGCGCGGACTGCGGATCACGGCCCGAAAAGGTCGCCGGTGCCAGCTCCGGAACCGGATTCGCGAGGAGATGCTGCGCGAGATGAAACGCGAAGGTCGCCTTGCCGACGCCGGGCGGGCCGGAAAGTAGCAGGGCGTGGTGCATCTTCCCGGACTGATAGGCGGCCGCGACATGCGCAATCGCATCCTCGTGCCCGACGAGCAGGGGATTTTCCGCCGGCTCAGCAATGCCGTCGATGGTGTCGAACTGTTCAGGGGCGAGGCGAACGAAGCTCATGCCGTAGCCCCCTCACCCGCAGTGGCCTGAGTTTCAAACAGCCGCGCAACCTCATTGATGATGTCGGCCGAGACGAGGTTCATCTCCTGGCTGGCGTCGATCACCCGGCAGCGCTCGGGCTCCGCGCGCGCGATTTCGAGGAAGGCGTCGCGTCGGCGGCGATGGACATCCATCGTCTCCTTCTCGAAACGATCAGCGCCACCGTCGCCACGGCGGGCATTGGCGCGGCGCATCCCCTCCTCTGCCGGAAGATCGAGGATCAGCGTCAGATCCGGCACCATGCCGTTGATCGCCGCTTCCTCCAGAGAGCGCATGAAGTCCGGGCTGAGGTTACCCGTCACGCCCTGGTAGACGCGACTCGAATCCATGAAGCGGTCGCACAGGACAACCTTTCCCGCCTCGACGGCGGGGCGAATGACCTGCTCGACGTGGTCCGACCGCGCCGCGGCAAACAACACCGCCTCCATCGCCGGCCCGAACGGCTCCGCGGCACCTGACAGCAACACGTGCCGGACAGCCTCCGCACCGGGCGAGCCACCGGGTTCGCGTGTGACCAGCACCTCGCGACCGGCCTCGCGCAAAGCATCGGCCAGCATGCCGATCTGCGTCGACTTGCCGGCGCCCTCGCCGCCTTCGAAGGTTATGAAGATCCCACGCGCCACGTCAGCCTTTCAGTGCGCCCGATTCCGATGACGCCTTCCACATAGGCCAGCGGCGCGCGTTTATCCACTCGCGGTTCAGCGCAGCCACCCGATCGCCAGTTCCTCGATCGCATCGAAGAAGCGCTGGTGCAGCTTGCCGACGCCAACGCTCTCGGCCGCGTAGAGTGGCGTTTCCTGACTAAGCGTATCGCCGATCCAGACTTTCAGCGATCCGATGCGGGTCCCCTCCTCCACCGGCGCAATGACCGGACCTTCATAGACGATGCGGGCGATCAGCCGGTCGCGATTGAAGGTCGGCACGAAGATCGACAAGGGCCCCTCGCCCTTCAGCGCAACGCCCGACTTGTCGCCGCCATAAACCTTGGCTTCGCCGACGTGCTCGTCGGGCTGGAACAGCGTGATCTTCTGGAACGCGCGCATGCCCCAGTCGAGGATGCGCCGCGCCTCCTCGGCGCGCTGCTTGTCGCTTTCCATACCGCTCAGTGCAACGAAGGTGCGGCGGTCATCGCGGTTTACCGAACCGACGATCGCGTAGCCGGATTCTTCGGTGAAGCCGGTCTTGAGCCCGTCGGCGCCGATGTTCATGCCGAGTAGCGGGTTGCGGTTGCGCTGGGTGATCTTGTTCCAGGTGAACTCAGGCTGCGAGTAGTACTTATAGAACTCCGGATATTCCTTCCACAGATGGTGCGCGAGCTTCACGAGGTCCCGCGCGGTGACGACCTGTCCCTCAGCTGGAAGCCCGGTGGAGTTTTTGAACACCGACTTGGTGAGGCCGATCTCCTTTGCGCGATCGTTCATCAGCTGCGCAAAGTTCTCCTCCGATCCTGCCATGCCCTCGGCGATGATGATGCAGCCGTCATTGGCCGACTGCACGATCACGCCCTGGATCAGGTCCTCGAGCCGGATCGATGAGCCGAGGGCGGCGAACATGGTCGAGGTTCGCGACGGCGCGCCGCCCGTCCTCCAGGCGTTCTCCGAAACATAAAACTCCTCGTCCAGCGACAGCTGGCCCTTGCGGATGGCGTTGAACACCACCTCCATGGTCATCAGCTTCGCAAGAGACGCTGGCGGAAACGGCGTATCCGGGTCCTTGGAATAGAGGACGGTGCCCGTCTCCGCGTCGATCATGAAGGCCTGCTTGGCCTTCGTCTCGAACATGTCCTGGGCGCTTGCGCTCAGCCCCGTGGCGAGCACCAGCAGCGCCGCAACAACGTAGCGAAGAAGCCAGAAATGAAAGATGGATCGCATGCCCAGTCCGCTCCCTACGCGACGGACTGAAGCTAGCAGCCCGGCATGACCGCAATCAAGCCGTGCTAATATTCCTTACCGGAGAGCGGTGGAATATCGCTGGTTCAGCGCCTCAACGACCTTGGCCATTGCCGCAGGGTCGCCTGCAAGCCGTGCCAGGGCATCGTCAGCTGGCTGCTGCTCGCTGTGATGGCCGGCATAAGCGAGCGGCTTTGCGGGAGCAGCGGCCACGCGGACATCCGGGCGCCACGGCACGATCGGGCCGAATTCAGGCAGGACAACATCGACGCTCGCGACTTGGGCCGCCTGCGCAGCAATCGGTGCGGGAGCCGGCGAATGCCCGCCAAAGCTGCCAAACGGGCTCGCTGAAGCCATCACCGGGCGCTGCGTCGGCGTGGGGCCGTTCATGGCGATCATCACGCCGGTCGGCAGGCCATCGGACGGATCCATCGGCTTCTTGCCGTTGCCTGGCCGGAAAGACGCCATCAGGAACTCGTCGTCCTTGCCGTGCAGCGGCGCACGGCCAAGATACTCAACCTCAACCCTGGCGACGCCACGGTGGGCGTAGCCAAGCATCTCGGCAGCCCGGCGAGAGACATCGATCAGCCGGTTGTGTTCATAAGGCCCACGATCATTAACGCGGACAATGACGGAGTTCCCGTTTTCCTTATTGGTAACCCGCGCATAGCTAGGCAGCGGCATGGTGGGATGCGCAGCCGTGAGATGCGTCATGTCGTAGATTTCGCCGTTGGCGGTGAGGCGGCCATGGAAGGCGTCGCCGTACCAGGAAGCGAGGCCCGACTTCTTGTAGTTCGGATCTTCCTTCGGGTGATACCACTTGCCCTTGACCTGGTAGGGTTTGCCAACTTGGTCCCTGCCCCCGCCGCGAGGCAGGTTGCTGGCAAGGTTGGTGACACGTGGGCTGGCCTTCACGCCGTAGACGGACTCGGCGAAGTACTCTTTGCTACGCTTGGGCTTCTTGGGAGCTTCCGCAACTTTGGCAGCACATGAGGCAAGGGTAATTGCCGATACGACACCAAGAAGCGCGCCCAGCCGCTTGCAGGCTGCCCGTGAGGGGTAAACCGCCATGCCCAACTTCCCCAAACCTCTCGCGCGAAAGACGCAATACAAACAGACAACGCGATCTCGTCCGGTGCCGGACGCGGTCCCGCACAAACTGCGGCAAAAGTCTTAGCAGTACCTTAAGCAAATCAGGCGAGATCGGGGCATAATTGCGTCTCGCCTGAGGTTTGGGCTTTCCGTCAGGGAATCAGGACGGTGGTACCGGTCGTCTTCCGGCTCTCAAGATCGATATGCGCCTGCGCGGCATCCTTGAGCGCGTAGCGCTGGTTGACCGCGACCTTCACGGTCCCCGCCTTCACCACATCGAACAGCGCGTTGGCGGACTCTTCCAGTTCCGGGCGGGTTGCAATGTACGCGAACAACGACGGCCGCGTTGCGTAGAGCGAGCCTTTCTGTGCCAGCAGATTGATGCTGATGGGCGGGATCGGTCCTGACGACTGGCCGAAGCTGACGAACATGCCCCGCACCTTGAGGCAGTCGAGCGAGCCTTCGAAGGTGTCCTTGCCGACTGAGTCATAGACGACATCGCACTTTTTGCCGCTGGTGATGTCCTTCACCGCCGCGACGAAGTCGTCCTTGCGGTAATTGATAACGTGCTGATAGCCGTTGGCCTTGGCAAGCGCGACCTTCTCGTCAGAACCTGCGGTGCCGATCAGCGTGACGCCGAGCGAGCTCAGCCACTGGCCGAGGATCAGCCCGACGCCGCCGGCTGCCGCATGCACCAGCACGGCATCACCCGGCTTCACTGCATAGGTCCGGCGCAGAAGATATTCGGCAGTCATGCCCTTCAGCATCATCGCCGCCGTGGTTTCGTCGGCGATGCCATCGGGGATCTTGACCAGATGCCGCGCTTCGATGACCCGCTGCTCGCAATAGGCGCCCAGCGGCGTGACATAGGCAACGCGATCGCCCTCCTTCAACCCCTCGACGCCCTCGCCTACGGAAAGGACCACACCTGCAGCCTCGCCCCCGAGGATGAGCGGGAAGCCGGTTGGCGACGGGTAAAGGCCCGAGCGGTAATAGGTATCGATGAAATTCAGGCCGATGGCTGTATGACGGATCAGCACCTCGCCGGCGCCGGGCGCGCGCACATCGATCTGCTCGTAGCGCAGGACCTCCGGACCGCCATTTTCATGAATGCGAATTGCAGCGACCATTTAGTCCCCCTTTTTAAGTCCAAGCTTCGGAAACAGCTGCATCACCCCGCCGATGCAGAACAGATAGATGCCCGCGAGGCCAATTCCGATCTGGATCGGTCGCGATGCGTCCATGTCCTGCACCAGCGCAACGATGCCGAACAGGCACCATGCGAGGAAAATGCCGAGGTTGAGCGAGCGCAGCCGCTTCACGCGCACCGGGTGCAGGAAGTTCATCGGCACGAACGAGAGCATTGCGGCAATGACGACCACGACGAACGACACCCACTCGCCCGGCGCGATTACGAAGAGCGTGAACACGATCATGTTCCAAACCACCGGGAACCCCTTGAAGAAGTTCTCCTTCGTCTTCATCCCGGTGTCAGCGTAGTAGATCGCGCTCGATACCACGATGATCGCCGCCGACAGGAACGACAGCTTTTCGCCCATGAAGCCGCTCTGGTAGAGCGCGAAGGCCGGGATCAGCACGTAAGTGACATAATCGATGATGTTGTCGAGCACCTCGCCCGACCAGTTCGGCAGCACTTCCTTGACGTCGAGCTTGCGCGCAATCGGGCCGTCGATGCCATCGACGAACAGCGCAAGGCCCAGCCACAGGAACATCGCCGTCCACTGCTTCTCCGCCGCCGACACCAGCGACAGAAAGGCGAGGAACGAGCCTGACGCCGTCAGCAGGTGAACCGAAAAGGCGCGCGCCTGCGGCCACGTTACCTTCTTCTTCGGACGCGGAATGCGGTCGGCGATTTTCTTTTTCAATGGGATATCGTCTTCTGTCACGGTCCGCGCCAATCCAGCTTGCAGATTTCGGCCGATCGGCCGGCGAAGTTCCAGTTGCGGCCGAAGGCGCGCATCCTGCTCTTGTCGGACTTTGCCACGATGATTTCTGGCGCGATCCAGTATTGCGAATTGGTGATGACGGTGTCGCCATCCGGGCTCTTGCCCGGAACCGGCGTCACAGCGCCATCGATGATGCCGGGTATCTGGAAAATGCGGGTCTTGTCACGGATCTCGTAACTGATCTTGGCGCGCTGCACGCCGAGGAACTTGCCGACGAGGATCGAAAGAAGGCCCGTGGTGCCGCCGGCCTTGCCCGAAAAGATCTTCTCGATCCCCTTCTGGGCATAGATCGAGGCGCGGTCGTCGAGGAACAGCCCGGCGGTCCAGTTCCCGCGACTCATGTAGCCCGGAATTTCCATCACGAGACCGAGGTTGAGGCCGGAGAGATCCACATCGTCGAAATGGCCCGCATCGATGCGAAAGCCCGCCCAGGTCTGGCAATAGCCCTCGGTCGGCGGATGCTGGCCCAGCGACAGCACGCAGGGGCAAAAGACCGTGCAATTGCACGACAATACAAGTTCGCCTTTCAGCGCCCAGCTCTTAACGGCCATCGCAACCTCCCTATGAAAGAGACGCTACAAGGAGCGCCGCCGCCCATACAAGCAATATTCCGCCAGCGAGCCTTGTGAATACCCTTCCGGCCTCCTGCTTTTCAACAAGTGAGAAGATGCCGATCAGCACCATCCAGAACAGGTTCATGGTGCCGACGGCGAACATCACCAGCATCAGCGCCCAGCAGCAGCCCACGCACCAGACGCCCTGCTCCATGCCGAGCACGAAGATGCGAATCGGCCTGACGCTCCAGCGGGCGAAAAGGATCGTGAACGGGTTGCGGCATTTTTCGAGGCAGGCGTCCTTCAGGCCGCTGAATTGGTAGAGCCCTGCGAGGCCGAGAATCACTGCCGCAGCGACGGAGCCCAGGGGCGCTCCAAGGTCGTGGCCAAGTGCTCGCAGGATCGCGGTCACGGTGGCAAAGATGAGCGCGACGCCCGACCAGACGGTGAGGTAGCCGGCTACCAGCAACAACGGCGAAACGGCTGCCTCCCCCTTGGCCGTGGCGGTATCCGCGATCTCGCAGTAGGTGCGGATCATCGGCGCCGCCGACGGAAGCATCATCGCCACCGACATCAGAACCCACATCGCCAGCAAGGCGAAGAATTCGCCGGCGGCTCCTCCGGGTGCGCTCGGAGACAAGCACAGAACGAAGAATGTCTCCAGAAAGCCAGGCAGCTCGAGCGACGGAAGTGCTTCAAGCAGATTGCTTCCCGGACCGCCGCGCTGAATCTCCGCTGCGCGTCGCGACATCGACAGCAGGACCAGCCATGACAGGACGACACTCAGTCCCAACGTCAGGTAGACCAGGCTTCGTGGCCGGCGCGACGCCTCGGCAACGGCCCGCGCGGGTCCTTCAAGGTTCGAGAAATCGTCGCGCGGATCGGCCATCCTTCTCGAATGAGCCATTTCGTCTCGTTGATCAAGCGCCTGAAAAGGCTCTATATCGCGGTATGAAGTTCGATGCTGATATCGTCATTGCCGGCACCGGCCCCGCTGGTCTTCTGGCAGCCCTGGCTCTGGCTCAGGCCGGCCTGTCTGCAATCCTGGTCGGACCTCCGGTCAACACTGGCGACCGGCGCACGACGGCGCTGATGAAACCGTCGCTCGACTTCCTCGATGGGCTGGGCGTCCTTGACGCGGTCAAGGAAGGTTCGGCTCCGCTGCGCGTCATGCGCATCGCCGACGCCACCAGCCGCCTGCTGCGCAGCCCCGTCGTGAGCTTCCGGGCCGCCGAGATCGGCGAAGAGTACTTTGGGCTCAACATTCCGAACCGGAACATGCTGCCGGCCCTCGATGCAGCGGTAAAGGCTAACGACGGTATCCGCATCGAGACATCGATCGTCGCGCACTGGCAGCCGCTTGAAGACGGCATTCAGGCCGAGCTCGAGAACGGCAAGATCATCACGGCAAAACTAGCGGTCGCGGCTGATGGCCGCCTTTCGCCCGCCCGCGAGGCTGCGGGGATCAGCGTGCGTACTGCCTCCACCGGCCAGTCCGCCCTCGTCTTGGATTTCGCGCATACGCGTCCGCACGACGACACGTCGACCGAGTTCCACACCGAGCATGGCCCGTTCACGGTGGTGCCGCTGCCCGGTATGCGTTCGAGCCTCGTGTGGGTCTCGCGCCCGCATCGTGCGGAAGAACTCAAGGCCCTGCCTGACGCTGAACTGTCGCGCCTGATCGAAGAGCGCATGCAGTCGATGTTAGGCCGCGTCGAGGTTTCGCCTGGCCGTCAGGTCTATCCGCTGAACGTCACCCTCCCCGCGCGCTTTGCCGCGAACCGCATAGCGCTGGTCGGTGAGGCTGCACATGTGTTCCCGCCGATCGGCGCTCAGGGCCTCAATCTAGGTATCCGCGACGTCGAGGGACTGGTGAAGATGGCCCGCCGCTATCCCGCCGATCCGGGCGCTCGGACAGCACTGTCCTACTACGACCGCCTGCGCCGTCCGGACATCATCGCGCGCTCCTCGGCTGTCGACCTGCTAAACCGCTCGCTGATGGCGGACGCCCTGCCCGTCCAGTTCGTACGCACCGCAGGGCTGAACCTCCTCGGCGCTGTCCCGCCCCTGCGCAATTTCTTCATGCGCGAGGGCCTGCGCACCGGCGCCGGCATCATGAGCCTCTTCAGGGAAAGAGGTCCGGTGGCAAGGTTCCGCTCCGAATGAGGTAGAGCAGACCGGTGATGGTCGCGATCGACAGTACGGTCGTGATCAGGATGCTCGCCGAGGCCCGCTGAACCCAAACATTGTACTGTTGGGCGATGACGAATACGTTCGTCGCCGTCGGCAGCCCCGCGAGTATCACTGCCGAGTACATCCAGGCGGGCTCGAAATTGCCGACCAGGCTCAGCACTACGTAGCAGAGCGCCGGGTGCACGATGAGCTTGAGCGCCGTGATGAGGCCGAGCTCGCGCGGCACCCGCTTCAGTGGCCGCAGCGCCAGCGTCACGCCCATCGCAAACAGGGCGCAAGGCGCGGCGGCCTGCGCAAGATACTGGATCAGCTTCGAAATGGCTTCCGGCGGCTGGTATTCGTACACCGCCGCCACCACGCCGATCATCGTCGCGACGATGAAGGGGTGGGTCAGGATCTTGCGAACGACGTCGAAGACGAGCTGAGAGGCTGGCGGCTTCTCGTCGCTCGCAAGCGCCATCATCAGCGGCGCGACGGCAAAGTGCAGCGCGTTCTCGCAGCTGAAGATTAGCGCCACCGGCACGGCCGCTTCAGGACCAAAGGCGAGCAGTGCCAAGCCTGGCCCCATGTAGCCGATGTTACCGTAGGCAGCCGCCAGGCCCTTGATCGTACTTTCAGCCAGATTGCGTGAGAAGATCAGTGATCCGGCGCACATCAACGTGAAGACGATGTAAGTTGCCAAAGCCGAACCGGCGATGAAGCGCCACTCGGTCAGCTGATGTACGGGAGTGCGCGAGATGAGCTGGAAGAACAGTGGAGGCAAGGCCACGTAGATGATGAAGGTATTCATCCATCCGAGGCCTTCCAGAGGCTGGCGGCTGAGACGGGCTGCGATGGCGCCTATGAAAATCATCCCGAAGAAGGGAAGGACCAACCCGACAATTTCAGCCATAGTTCCCTCAGTTACCAACCTTGTTGTGCGGCTACTTCGCCTACATACGTCGGTCAAGCCGAGACAGTTGAAAAGCCGACTGGCATGCGCAAGATTACGCGCAAAGGTTCATTCACATGCCTGAGTTCAAGACTGCGAAATTCAAGATCGGCCAGGTCGTCCGTCACCGGCTGTTCCCCTTCAGGGGCGTCATCTTCGACGTTGATCCGGAATTTGCAAACACCGAGGAATGGTACGAGGCCATTCCGGCCGAGGTACGCCCCGCGCGCAACCAGCCGTTCTACCATCTGCTGGCCGAGAACGATGATACCGAGTACGTCGCCTACGTCTCGGAGCAGAACCTGGTCATCGACGACTCGGGGGTCCCGGTGCGCCATCCGGCGTTGAAGGACATCTTTGACGTCACCGGCGAAGGCTACGTCCTGAAGCAGAAGATCCGGCACTAGCCGGAAGACAGAAGGCAATAAAAAAGGCGGGCCGAACCCGCCTTTTCTCGTTTGGCATTGATCGAAGGGATCAATTGCCCTTCTTCGCCTTTTCCTGCTCTTCCTTGAGCTTGGCGGCAAAGTCTTCCGTGTTGCGGTTGACGAATTCCTGCAGCTGGCGCTGGCGGTTCTCGATGTCCTGCTGCTGCAGCGGCTCACCATCGAACGCCCCGGTGAAGCCGGCGAGCGAAACCTTGATCGGGTTCGGCTGGTTCTGGAAGTTCACCGAGGTGAACGTCACGTTCGACCCCTTCTTGAACTGCGCTACAAGCTGGTCGGTCAGCGGAGCTTCCGCGATGCAGCGATCCGGCAGGCAGATCATGTAGTCGATCTTCTGGGTCTGGCCGCCGTCGATCTGCATGCCAATGCCCGGAGGCACGAGGCGGCCGGTCGGGACCGTTACCTGGAAGATCTTGCGGTTCACCTTGCCCTTCACCTCGATCAGGCTCACGCCCGTCAGCAGCTGGCCGGTGTCGGCAACGCTGATGTTCTGCACATTGCAGATGTCGACGTCTTCCTGCTTGCTGCAGGCCTTGAACCAGCCCTTCGGCATTTCCGGCTGCTGAGCGGCTGCAGGGGTCATCGTCATGGCCGCGACGGCAAAGGCACCGCCAGCCAGGAGTGAAAGGCGGGACACGTCGGTCTTCCGGCTGTTCATAGGGTCGTGTTCCTCTCAAGACATATGAGCTGCTTGGCAGCCGTCTGTGCTGCACAGGTGATCAGCAAATACGGCGACAGCATGACTTCTAGCGCCTGTTACACCGCCATGTCGAACGAATCCAGTGCCGCCATCAAAATTGCCAAGCGACTACCGCGATTCCGGCACTTTCCCTGTCATGCTAGGGTCAGTTGATTCGCCGTGCATATCCGTTCCGGAGCCTGATTGATGCGCCTTCTGGCCGCTGCCTTTGCCGTTTTCTCTGCGCTCGCCAGTCCGGCACTCGCCGCAGGACCGAGCCATGCCCTTGCCATGCATGGCGAACCCGCCCTCCCCGCCGACTTCCAACATTTTCCCTATGTCAAGCCAGACGCACCCAAGGGTGGCAGGGTCGACTATGCCTGGCAGGGCTCGTTCGACAGCGTCAATCCGTTCATCGTCCAGGGCGACGCAGCGCGCGGCCTTGCCGACCTCGAGCTGGGCAACAACGTCTTCGAGACGCTGATGCATCGTTCGGCCGACGAGCCGTTCACGCTCTATCCGCTGATCGCGAAGACCGTGGAGACGGACGACCAGCGCACCTTCGTCGAGTTCACGCTGGACGAACGCGCGCGCTTCTCCGATGGCGAGCCCATCAAGCCGGAGGACGTGATCTTCACGATCGAACTGCTGCGCGACAAAGGTTTTCCCCGCTACGCGACCACCGCCAACAAGGTCGCCAGCATAAAAAAAGTTGGCGAGCGTGGCGTGCGCTTCGAGTTCGCGGAACCCGACCGCGAGCTGCCGCTGATCCTCGGCCTGATGCCGGTGCTGCCCAAGCATGCAACAGACGCCGAAAACTTTGACCGTTCGACGCTGAAGCCGATGGTCGGCTCGGGCCCCTACCTGATCGCCAACATCCGTCCGGGCGAGTCGATTACCCTGAAGCGGAACCCCGACTACTGGGCGAAGGACATTCCGACCAAGGTCGGCCACGACAATTACGACGAGATCCGGATCAACTACATCCGCGACGACAACACGATTTTCGAGGCCTTCAAGAAGGGCTCGACATCGATCAATATCGAGACGGATACCGGCCGCTGGACGACGGGCTATGATTTTCCGGCGGCGCGCCAAGGCCGGGTGATCAAGGACGAGTTCCCGAAGCGCACGCCGTCCGGCATGTACGGCTTCGTCATGAACACCCGTCGGCCGGTGTTCGGCAACCGCGATGTTCGCCATGCACTGAGCGGCCTGTTTGATTTCGAATGGGCGAACCGCAACCTCTTCAATGGCGCCTACGCGCGCATCCGCAGTTTTTATGATGGCTCGGAGCTTTCCTCGTTCGAACGTCATGCAAGCCAAGAGGAAAAGGCCCTACTTGCCGACTTCCCGGACGCGGTGCTCCCTGAAATAATGGAAGGCACCTGGCAGCTGCCGGTCTCCGACGGCTCGGGCCGCGATCGCAACTTCCTGCGCAAGGGCATGGATGCGCTCAAGGCTGCCGGCTACCGGCTGGAAGGCTCCAGGCTGGTCGATGCGGAAGGAAAGCCGCTCTCGTTCGAGATCATGCTGAACGGCCCGTCTGCCGTGCCGGTAGCGACCGCATGGAGTCGCACGCTCGAACGCCTCGGAATTTCGGCGCAGATCCGCGTGGTCGACGCCGCGCAGTACCTGCAGCGCCAACGCGTCTATGACTTCGACGTCATGCTGTTCAACTACACCTCGTCGCTTTCGCCGGGCGTCGAGCAGGTTTTCCGCTGGGGCTCGGCCAACCGCGACCGCGACGGCACCTACAATTTCGCCGGGGTTGCGGAACCGGCGATCGATGCGATGATCGATCAACTGCTGTCGGCGCGGACGAAGGAAGAATTCGTCACCGCGGTCCGCGCCTATGACCGCGTGCTGCTTTCCGGCGCCTATGTGGTGCCGCTCTATCACCAGCCCGTGCGCTGGATCGCCCGCTGGGAACAGATCCAGCGCCCCGAGGTTACGCCGCTTCTCGGCCCGCAGCTGACGACGTGGTGGCATGCCGGCAAATGATTGGAAACGCTGATGCTTGAACGCACGGAACTTGTCATCGACGTCATCTCGGATGTGGTCTGCCCATGGTGCTTCATCGGCATGAAGCGGCTGGAGCACGCCGCCAACCTTGTCGAAGACGTCGAAATCAAGCCGCGCTGGCGGCCCTACCAGCTCGACGGGAACATTCCAAAGGGTGGCCTGCCCCGCAAGAAGTACATGCTCGACAAGTTCGGCAGCGAGGACCGCATCAACCAGATGCACGAGCGGATTTCGCAGCTTGGCGAAGTCGAGGGCATCCGCTTCAACTTCGACGCCATCCAGGTGTCGCCGAACACGCTCGATGCCCACCGCCTGATCCGCTGGGCGGGCTCGCCCAAGGCGCCTGCGGGTGCGCAGCGGCTGATGGTCAAGCGCCTGTTCGAGCTTTATTTCGAGGAAGGCCGCGACATCGGCGACCACAACGTGCTCATAGAGGCTGCCGACGAATGCGGCCTGGACGCCGCCCTCGTTACAGCTCTTCTTCCCTCGCCGGCTGACGAAGAATCGCTTCGCGCGGAAATCGCCTCGGCGGGTGCAATGGGAATTACCGGTGTTCCAAGCTTCGTCTTCGAGAGCAAATATGTCGTCGTGGGGGCGCAGGAGTCGGAAATGCTTGCGGATGCGATCCGCCAGATCGGCGCCGCCAAGGCGCGCGGCGAACTCGCCAAGGACTTCTGAAGACAGCTTGTTTTAATGAAAGAACGCCCCGGCCGTTACCGGGGCGTTTTCGTTTCAGGCCGCCTTGTCGACCAGCTTTGCTAGCTGGGTCATTATGACCGCGGACCCGGCAAGCCGCTTCTTCGGCGTCGGCCAGTCGCGCATCAGTACGATGCTCTGGTCGGGCCGGATCTTTGCCAGCGAGCCCTGCTCCGCGATGTAGCGCACCAGTCCTGCCGGTTCCGGGAACGTCTTGTTGCGGAACTGTATGACGACGCCCTTGGGTCCGGCATCGAGCTTTTCGACGTTCGCCTTGCGGCACAGCGCCTTGATGTAGACGATCTTAAGCAGGTGCTCGACTTCCTCCGGCATCGGCCCGAAGCGGTCGATCAGTTCGGCGCCAAAGCCGTCGATCTCTGCCGGCGTCTCGAGGTCGGCGAGGCGACGGTAGAGAGCAAGCCGCAGCTGCAGGTCCGGAACGTAGCTTTCCGGGATCATGACTGCCGTGCCGACGGTGATCTGCGGCGACCAGCTTTCATCAAATGTCTCGCCGGTGCCGCGCAGCTCTGCCACGGCCTCTTCCAGCATCTGCTGGTAAAGCTCGAAGCCGACTTCCTTGATGTGGCCGCTCTGCTGGTCGCCCAGGAGGTTGCCGGCGCCGCGAATGTCGAGGTCGTGGCTGGCAAGCTGGAAGCCAGCGCCGAGCGTATCGAGCGACTGCAGCACCTTGAGACGTCGTTCGGCCAGCGGGGTCAGAGACTTGCGTGCGGGCAGCGTGAACAGCGCGTAGGCACGCAGCTTCGAACGGCCGACGCGGCCGCGCAGCTGATAAAGCTGGCCGAGACCGAACATATCGGCGCGGTGGACGATCATCGTGTTGGCCGTCGGAATGTCGAGGCCGGATTCGACGATGGTCGTCGACAGCAGCACGTCATACTGGCCGTCGTAGAAGGCGTTCATGATGTCGTCGAGCTCGCCGGCAGCCATCTGTCCGTGCGCTGTCGCAACCTTCAGTTCGGGCACGTGCTCTGATAGGAAGGTCCTGATCTCGTCGAGGTCGGCGATGCGCGGGACGACATAAAAGCTCTGGCCGCCGCGATAGCGCTCGCGCAGCAGAGTTTCCCGGATCACCAGCGGATCAAACGGCGAGATGAAGGTGCGCACCGCCATGCGGTCGACTGGCGGCGTCGTTATCAGCGACAGCTCGCGAACGCCGGTGAGCGCCAGCTGGAGCGTGCGCGGGATCGGCGTCGCTGAGAGTGTAAGCACGTGGACGTCCGTCTTCAGTTCCTTCAGACGTTCCTTGTGCTTGACGCCGAAGTGCTGCTCCTCGTCGATGATGAGAAGGCCGAGGTTCTTGAAGGTGACGCCCGAGCCAAGCAGCGCATGCGTGCCGACGACGATGTCGACGGTGCCCTCCTCAAGCCCCTTCTTGGTTTCGGAGAGTTCCTTGGAAGTAACGAGGCGGGAGGCTTGCCGGACGTTGACCGGGAGACCGGCAAAACGCTGGCTGAAGGTGCGGAAGTGCTGGCGCGCAAGCAGCGTCGTCGGCACGACGACAGCAACCTGAAAGCCTTCCATCGCCGCAAGGAACGCCGCGCGCAGGGCAACTTCCGTCTTGCCGAAACCGACGTCGCCGCAGATCAGGCGGTCCATCGGCCTGCCAGCGGCAAGATCCTCCATGACGGCGTCGATTGCCGTCTGCTGGTCGTCAGTTTCCTCGTAGGGGAAGCGCGCCGCGAACTCCGCATAAACGCCTTCCGGCGGCATCATCACCGGCGCCGGGCGCAGCTGGCGCTCGGCGGCGATCTTGATGAGCTGGCCCGCCATTTCCAGCAGGCGCCGCTTGAGCTTTGCCTTGCGCGATTGCCAGGCAACGCCGCCGAGCTTGTCGAGCACCGTCTCCGACGACTCGGAGCCATAGCGCGACAGAAGCTCGATGTTCTCAACCGGGAGGAACAGGCGATCATCGCCGGCATAGTGGATTTCAAGGCAGTCGTGCGGCGCACCTGCCGCCTCAATCGTCTTGAGGCCGACAAAGCGGCCAATGCCGTGGTCCGCGTGGACGACGATGTCGCCTTCGGAGAGTGCAGCTACCTCGGCGATAAAGTCAGACGCCTTCTTGCGCTTCTTGGCGCGGCGGATCAGGCGGTCGCCGAGGATGTCCTGCTCGGCGAGAACGGCGAGGCTGTCCGTCTCAAAACCGGCCTCGAGCGGCAGGACGACAAGCCCGGCCTGCCCCTTCGCCAGCTTCTCAACCTCGTCAATGCTGCCGATCTTCTGTAGGTTTTCGAGCCCATGCTCGGTGAGAACCTGCGTCAGCCGATCAAGCGAGCCTTCGCTGTAGCCCGCGATCAACACGCGCTTCTTGCCGGCGCGGCTGTCTGCAATGTGCTTTACGGCATGGTCGAAGACGTTGACGTTCGGGTCAGCGCGCTCTTCCGCAAAGTTGCGGCCCTGGCGGGCCCCAGCGTGGCGCAGCGCGCGGCCGAGCGTCGGCGGCGTATCGAACGGCGTGAAGTCGACCGATTGCCGCTCCTCTGCCCTCGCCTTCACCTCTTCCGGCGTCAGGTACAGGAGCGGCGGGCGCACCGGCTTGTAGGGAACAGCGTCGACAAGGCCTTCGCTCTGCTTCGACCGCGTCTCGTAGTGATCAACGATCAGCGCATAGCGCTCGGCAATCGCCTCATGCGCGAGATGATCAAAGATCACCGGTGCGTCGGGCAGGTAGTCGAAGACCGTCTCCATCTCCTCGTAAAAGAGCGGCAGCCAATGTTCCATGCCGGCGAAGCGGCGTCCTTCGCTCACCGCCGCATAGAGGGCGTCGTCTCGAGAAGGCGCGCCGAACGCCTCGATATAGGCGCGGCGGAAGCGGCTGATCGTATCGGGCGTTAGCGACACCTCGCTCATCGGCTTGAGCGAGAACGACTGCTTCTGGCCGGTCGTGCGTTGGGTGGCGGGGTCAAACGCGCGGATCGACTCCAGCGTATCGCCAAAGAAGTCGAGGCGTACCGGCTCACCCCCGGGCGCATAAAGATCGAGAATGCCGCCGCGCACCGCATATTCGCCGACATCGCGCACGGTGGGCACGCGCTCGAAGCCGCTGGTCTCCAGATGCGCCAGCAGCTGCTTCATGTCGACCTGGTTGCCGGGTCGTGCTGCGAAAGACTGGGCCGCAATCGCCGCGGCCGCAGGCATCCGTTGCAGGAGCGCGTTGGCGCTGACGAGGATGATGGCGCGGTGCGGCTTTTCCCGCAGCGCGGCCATTGCCGTCATGGCGTCGAGGCGCCGCGCGGCTGCGTCCGCACCGGGCGAGACGCGGTCATAGGGAAGGCAGTCCCACGCCGGGAGTTCGAGGAGGGGAATGCCGGGCGCCGCGAATGCAAGCACTTCGGCAAGCGCCGGAATGCGCTGGCCGTCGCGCGCGACGAAGATGAGCGGCTTCTCCCCCAACTGGCCGGCGATCGAGGCGAGTGCAAACGCCTCGTAGCCGTCAGCAATGCCGTCGACGATGGTTGCCCCGCGCTCGGGCAGGTGGATAGCGGGAAGAATGCTCATCGGCAAATACTAGACCAGAGCGGAGTCGCGATAGCTGAGGATCTTGGCGAAGACGGGCGTGTCGTGCTCCGCCGGCACGGGCTTTTCGCCGAGCACCCACTTCAGGATGTCTCCGTCGTCCTCGGACATGAGACGTTCGTAGATATTCAGCTCCTCCTCCGTCAGCTTGTCGATCTCGCCATCGGCGAAGGAGCCCAGGATGAGGTCGACCTCGCGCATTCCGCGATACCATGAGCGATACAGGATCCTGCGGCGGCGTGTATCAAGGTCGGCGCTTGTGCGCGTTGTTCCGGTCATGTCGGACGAAATTCCTCTGGGCTGTGGAAAGCCATGGATGATGGGCGGATATAGCGTCTGAAATTGCCAATGTCAGCCTTTGCGGTCACACATGACCGTCATAAGGTTCGCGCATGCGACCTACCCTGCTTGATCCGATCTTTGCGCCGGCCACTACCCTCGATGGAATTGGGCCTAGGCTTGCGGGCCTGCTCGCGAATGTCGTGCCGCACGACACGAGTGGCCGCGAGGTCCGCGTCGGTGATCTACTCTTCGTGCTGCCGTACTCGATCATCGACAGGCGCAAGACGTTTCGGATCAGCGAGGCGCCGGAAGGCGTGGTGGTCACGATCAGGATCACCATCGATCATCACCAGCCGCCGCCACCCGGCAAGGGAAAGTTGCCGTACCGCGTCTACGGCCACGACTCGTCCGACGACATCGCCCTTACCTTCTTCCATGCCAAGGGAGAGTGGCTGCTCAAGGCGCTGCCGGAAGGCACGGATGTGATCGTCTCCGGCAAAATCGAGCGCTTCAACGGCCGCGCCGCAATGGTGCATCCCGACCACATGGTGCCGGTTTCGCGGGCAGAAGAGCTGCCCCTGCTCGAAAACGTCTATCCGCTGACGGCCGGACTTTCGGGAAAGGTGCTGCGCCGCGCAATCCTCGCCAGCCTCGACCGGCTGCCGGACCTACCGGAATGGCTGGATCCGGAACTCGGAAAGCGCCAAAGCTTCCCGAGCCTGCGCATGGCCCTGCACCGTCTGCACCAGCCGTCCGACCCGCTCGACACAAACCCGGATAGCCCGCCATGGCGCCGGCTCGCCTATGACGAGTTCCTGGCTGGCCAGCTTGCGCTGGCGCTGGTGCGCAAGCGCCTGCGCAAGGCGAGCGGACGGCCGCTCATCGGCGACGGCTCTATCGAGCAGAAGATCAGGGCGGCACTGCCCTATTCGCTCACAGGAGCGCAGGAAAAGGCCATCGAGGACATTCATGCCGACCTTGCCTCATCTGAGCGGATGCTGCGCCTGCTGCAGGGCGACGTCGGCTCGGGCAAGACGGTTGTGGCGCTGATGTCTATGGCACGCGCGGCGGAAGCCGGCGGCCAGTCGGCGCTGATGGCACCGACCGAAATCCTCGCACGGCAGCACTTTGCCACCATCAGCAATCTTGCCGCCAAGGCTGGACTGCGGACAGCGATCCTAACCGGCCGCGAAAAGGGCCGGGAACGCACGGAGACGCTGAAGGGCATCGCCTCAGGAGAGGTCGACATCGTCATCGGCACCCACGCGATCTTCCAGGAGACGGTGGAGTTCAAGAACCTCGTGCTCGCCGTCATCGACGAGCAGCACCGCTTCGGCGTCCACCAGCGCCTCGCGATCTCTGCCAAGGGCGAGGCCGTCGACATGCTGGTGATGACGGCAACCCCGATTCCGCGCACGCTGGTGCTCACCGCCTTCGGCGACATGGATGTCTCGCGCCTGACCGAAAAGCCGGCGGGTCGCAAACCGATCCAGACCGTCACCCTGCCGCTCGAGCGCCTTCCCGATCTCATCCGCCGCATGCAGTCGGCGATTGCCGAGGGCCAGAAGGTCTACTGGATCTGCCCGCTGGTCGAGGAGTCGGAGGAAATCAAGCTGATGTCGGCCGAAGACCGCTTCGCGGCGCTCAAGCCCGTCTTCGGCAACCAGATAGGCCTGATCCACGGCCGCATGAGCGGTGCGGAAAAGGATGCAGCAATGCTCGCCTTCAAGAACGGCGAGACGCGCATTCTGGTCGGCACCACGGTCATCGAGGTCGGCGTCGACGTGCCCGACGCGACCATCATCGTCATTGAACATGCCGAGCGCTTCGGCCTTGCCCAGCTGCACCAGCTGCGCGGCCGCGTTGGGCGTGGCGACCGGCCGTCAAGCTGCGTGCTGCTTTACAAAGAACCGCTCGGGCTGATCGCCAAGCAGCGCCTGTCGGTCATGCGGGAGACGGAAGACGGCTTCCGCATTTCCGAGGAGGACCTCAAGCTGCGCGGCGAAGGCGAATTGCTGGGCACCAAGCAATCAGGCACCCCGGGTTTCCGCGTTGCGCGGATCGAGCGCCACTCGGACCTGCTTGAAATCGCCCGCAACGACGCACGCCTCATCCTGGAGCGAGACCCGGAACTGGTCTCGCCCCGGGGTGAAGCGCTGAAAGTGCTTCTCTACCTCTACGGCCGCGACGATGCGGTGCGGCTGCTACGGGCGGGGTAAGCCGCCCTACTCCACCGTCACGGACTTGGCGAGGTTGCGCGGCTGGTCGACATCCGTGCCAATGAACACCGCCGTGTAGTAAGCCAGCAGCTGGATCGGCAGCGCGTAGACGATCGGCGAGATGATCTCGGGAACATCCGGCACCACGATGGTCGACAGCGTCTCGACGGTCGCCTCGGCAGCGCCCTTTGCGTCGGTGATCAGGATGATCTTGCCGCCGCGTGCCGCCACTTCCTGCATGTTCGAGACGGTCTTCTCAAAGATGCGGTCATGCGGCGCGATGACGATGACCGGCATCTTCTCGTCGATCAGCGCGATCGGCCCGTGCTTCAGCTCGCCAGCGGCATAGCCTTCAGCGTGGATGTACGAAATTTCCTTGAGCTTCAGCGCGCCTTCCATCGCCAGCGGGAAGTTGGTGTCGCGGCCTAGATAGAGGACGTGCTTGTAGTGCGAGAGATCGCGCGACAGCCGCTCGATCTGGCTCGCCAGCTTCAGCACCTGATGCGCCATTCCAGGCGCTTCGGACAGCTGCCGCACAAGCTGCGCCTCCTGGGCGGCGTCAATAGTGCCCCTCGCAACCGCGGCCCGCAGTGCGAGCGATGCGAGGACCGACAGCTGGCAGGTAAACGCCTTGGTCGATGCGACGCCCACCTCGGGGCCTGCCAGGGTCGGGAAGACGATGTCGGATTCTCGGGCGATCGTTGATTCGCGCACGTTGACGATCGCGCCGATCGGCAAGCCTTCACTGCGGCAGTAGCGCAGCGATGCGAGCGTATCGGCCGTCTCGCCCGACTGCGAGATAAACAGCGCGGCGCTGTTCTTCGTGATCGGTAGTTCGCGGTAGCGGAACTCGGACGCGATATCGATGTCGACCGGCAGGCGCGCGTAGCGCTCGATCCAGTATTTGCCGATCAGGCCGGCGAGATAGGCCGTGCCACAGGCTGAGATGTAAAGCCGGTCGAGTTTTGCGAAGTCGAAGGGCAGCTGAAAATCCTTGACCTTTCCGTTTGCGAAGTCGAGGTAGTTCGCGAACGTGTGCGAGACGACTTCTGGCTGTTCATAGATTTCCTTCTCCATGAAGTGCCGGTAGTTACCCTTGTCCACCATGTAGGCGGAGCCAAGCGACTGCTGCTTGCGGCGCGTAACGGGCGCACCGTCAATGTCGAATACCTCAACACCATTACGGCGAACGACCGCCCAGTCGCCGTCCTCAAGGTAGGTCACCGAATTGGTGAAGGGCGCGAGCGCGATTGCATCGGACCCAAGGTACATCTCGCCATCGCCATGGCCGACCGCAAGCGGCGGGCCGTTGCGTGCACCAACGATGAGGTTTTCGTCGCCGCAGAACATGATAGCGAGCGCGAAGGCGCCGCGCAGCTGCTTCAGTGCAGCGTGAGCAGCCGCAACCGGGTCCTTCCCGGATTTCAGTTCACGAGTGATCTGGTGCGCGACCACCTCCGTGTCGGTCTGCGAGACGAAGTTGTAGCCATCGGCCATCAGCGAAGAACGCAGCTCAGCAAAATTCTCGATAATTCCGTTGTGTACGACCGCCACATCACCCGAAAAATGAGGGTGCGCGTTGGTCTCGTTCGGCACGCCGTGGGTTGCCCAGCGGGTATGGCCAATGCCGATCGTGCCGGCGAGCGGCTCTTCCTTCAGGCGTCGCTCGAGATTTACGAGTTTGCCCTCGGCGCGGCGGCGGCCGAGCTGGCCGTTCGAAATGGTCGCGACGCCGGCCGAGTCATAGCCGCGGTATTCGAGCCGCTTCAATGCATCGACAATGAGGGGAGCCACGTCCGTGCGCCCCAAAATCCCCACGATACCGCACATGCCGAAGACCCTTTCCTGCCCGCGTTGCAACCGTCATAGGAGGCCAACTGCTACGGGAAAAATCACAATAGTTTTCAGAAAGTATTGCAGCCGAAGGCAGGCCGCCTCCGGAGATTCTCGTCTATTTTCCGGCTTTTGCCTTCAGTCTTTCACGCAACTGCCGGCCAAGGTCCGGCTTATTCTCTTGCCGAGCCCGGCCGAACGCCAGCGCGTCCGTGGGAACGTCCTGTGTAATCACGCTGCCCGAAGCCACATAGCCTCCTTCGCCGACGCGTACCGGTGCGACGAGCGACGAATTCGAGCCAATGAAAGCCCCTGCGCCGATCTCGGTGCGATGCTTGCCGAAGCCATCATAGTTGCAGGTAATCGTGCCCGCACCAATGTTGGCCTTTGAGCCAACATGCGCATCGCCAATGTAGGTCAGGTGGTTGACCTTCGCGCCTTCGTCGAGGACTGCGTTCTTGACCTCGCAGAAGTTGCCGACCTTGGCGGTCGGGGAGACGCGCGTGCCGGGGCGAAGACGCGCGAACGGGCCAATCTCGGCATTGGCCTCCACAATTGCACCCTCAAGGTGGGAGAAGGCACGGATGCGTGCCCCGGCGGCGACCTTCACTCCCGGGCCGAAAAACACGTTCGGCTCCAGCATCACATCGGCTTCGAGTTCGGTGTCATGCGACAGCCGCACGGTCTCCGGTGCCAGCATTGTTACGCCTGCGAGCATGAAATGCCGGCGGCGGCGCTGTTGCCAGACGGCTTCCGCCTCAGCAAGCTCCGCGCGCGTGTTGATGCCGAGAACATTCTCGTAGGCGGCCTCGGTCGCAACGACCCTGAGCCCGCGTGAGGTCGCAATCTCGACAATATCGGTGAGGTAATACTCGCCCTTGGCATTCTCGTTGCGGACGGCATCGAGCAGACTAAGTGCGTGCTCGCCCGCAATTGCCATCAGGCCACCGTTGCAGAAGGTGATGCGGCGCTCCTCATCGTTGGCGTCGCGTTCCTCGCGAATGGCAACCAGCGCGCCGTCCTTCTCGATCAGCCGCCCATATCCATGCGGATTGGGGGTCCGGAATCCCATGGCGACCACAGCAGCGCCCTTCGCAAGTTCCGCACGGAGCGCTGACAAGGCGTCAGCCTTGACGAGCGGTGTGTCCCCGAACAGGACCAGGATATCATCGTAGCCGCGGCCGATCTTTTCGCGGGCTGCAAGAACCGCATGCGCTGTGCCCAGCCGCTCGCTCTGCAGGAACACCTCCGCCTCCGGAGCAAACGGGGCAACTGCCTGGCGCACCAACTCGGCTTCCCGCCCGACAACGACGGCGATGTCGGCACCGCGCGCCGCGTTTACCACATGCGCCACCATCGGTAGGTCTGCCACCGGATGCAGCACCTTGGGCAGCGCACTCTTCATGCGCGTACCCTCGCCTGCAGCGAGAATGATCGAAAGGCAGCTTCTCTGGCTCATGCGGGAATCCAATGATATCTGGCTCGCGGCTTGTGTAGCATCGGGATCGGATTGCTCCAATCCCTGCAAAACGTCATGCCAGTACGGCGTCCTCTATCCGAAATTGGACGGAACGCTGACCATTCCACCAATTGGATGAGATTGTCCCCGCCACGTGGACGGCGCGCCCCCGGTTCGCGAGCAGGAAGTTGCCGAGGTCCGTTCCTATCGTGCGGAACGCCATGGCCTGCAGCCGCGCGCCGGTCTGAGAGCGCAGGTCGACCCGCAGATGATTCTCGCCAACAACACGTGCATCCGCGATCGTGTGCCGCGGCATGGCCAGCACCGGCTGCGGATGGCCTGATCCGTATGGCCCCGCGCTTTCCAAACGGTCGAGCAGGTCGAAGTTCGCACCGTCAGCCGAAAGCGCCGCGTCGATCTCCAGCACTGCCGCATCGCGCAGGCGGATCACGTCGTCAGCGGCCCATTCCTCGAAGAAGGCCCGCAGCGCCCCCAGTTTTTCGCGCTCTACGGTAATGCCGGCTGCCATCGCATGACCGCCGCCCTTCACGAGCAAGCCGCGCTCCACTGCCTCGCGGACCATACGGCCCAGGTCGAAGCCGGGAATCGAACGGCCAGACCCGGTACCGATGCCATTCGGGTTGAAATTGATCGCGAAGGCCGGACGCTTGGCGTGTTCCTTCAGGCGCGCGGCGATCAGGCCAACGATACCGGCATGCCAGCGATCGCTCGCGGTCACCAGGACAGCGGGGCCGTTACCGGCTGCCAGCTCGGCATCTGCCTCATTCTTTGCCTCGGCGAGCATGACCTGCTCCATGGCCTGCCGCTCGCTATTGAGGCGGTCAAGCGTCTCGGAAATGGTGCGGGCATCGGTCGGATCATCGGTGGCGAGCAAGCGGCTGCCTAGTGCGGCATCGCCGATGCGTCCGCCTGCATTGATGCGGGGACCCAGCAGGAAGCCGAGATGGAAGGTGTTGAGCGGCTCACCGATGCGGGAAACACGCGCAAGCGCCGTTAGGCCGGCATTGCCCAGCCGGCGCATCGCGATCAGCCCCTTCACCACGAAAGCACGGTTGACGCCGATGAGCGGAACGACGTCGCATACGGTCGCGAGTGCGACAAGGTCTAGGAAGGAAAGAAGATCGGGCGGAGAGGTGCGGCTGCCCCGCTCGCGCAACATCGCCACCGTTCGCACCAGCGTGACGAAGACGACGCCGGCAGCGCAGAGATGTCCCTGCCCTGAAATGTCGTCCTCGCGGTTTGGATTGACCACCGCGACCGCGTTCGGCAGCGGGCCACCGACCTGATGGTGGTCGAGCACGACGACCTGAGCGCCCGCCTCGTTGGCCGCATCGATTGCAAGGGCGCTGTTGGTACCGCAGTCGACGGTGACGATCAGACGCGCGCCCCGCGCGACCAGCTCGCGCATCGCATCCGGATTGGGGCCATACCCTTCGAAAATCCGGTCAGGAATGTAGATCTCGGCGTCGATGCCGTAGTGAGCGAGAAAGCGCTTCAGCAGCGCTGACGAAGCAGCGCCGTCGACGTCATAGTCGCCAAAGATCGCCACCTTCTCCTGTCGCGCGATCGCATCGGCAATGCGCCCGGCGGCAGCATCCATGTCGGTGAATGAGCGAGGATTGGGCAGGAGATCACGAACCGTCGGATCGAGAAAGCGCAGCGCGTCCTCCTGCGACACGCCGCGGCCCGCGAGGACCCTGGCCACGATGTCCGGCACGCCATGCGCCTGTGCCATGGCAAGTGCCGTATTTTCCTCACGGAGACCTAGCCGGTGAACCCACGCAAGGCCGTTCACCGACTTCTGTACATCAAGAAAGTAGCGCCGATCCGCCATATTCGACCCCAATCAGGCCGCGAACATAGAGGCTCGGCGCTGTTTTGCCAAAGCTCAGCCGAACTTTTCCATATCCTGATGGTGCGCCTTGATCTCGCGAACGGTGCGCGAGGACGAGCGCATGACGATGGTGTGCGTCTGGATCGAGTCGCGGCCGAACTTGACACCGGACAGAAGGTTGCCGTCGGTCACGCCGGTTGCAGCAAAGAGCACGTCGCCGCGAGCCATCTCTTCCATCGAGTACACCTTGTTGGGATCGGAGATTCCCATCTTGGCGGCGCGCTCGATCTTCTCCTCGGTGTTGAGCTGCAGGCGACCCTGCATCTGGCCACCGATGCAGCGAAGTGCTGCGGCGGCCAGGACACCCTCAGGAGCGCCGCCGGTGCCCATGTAGATGTCGATGCCGGTCTCGTCCGGGTTGGTCGTGTGAATCACGCCAGCCACGTCGCCGTCGCCGATCAGGCGGATTGCGGCACCCGTCGCACGGACAGCCTCGATCAGCCGGGCATGGCGAGGACGGTCGAGAATGCAGGCGGTGATCTCGTGAACCGGAACGCCCTTCGCCTTGGCGAGGTTTTCGATGTTCTCCTGCGGCGAGGCGTCCAGATTGACGATACCGGCCGGGTAGCCCGGTCCGACCGCAATCTTGTCCATGTAGACGTCCGGCGCGTAGAGCAGGCTGCCCTTCTCGGCAATCGCGATGACGGCCAGCGAGTTCGGCAGGTTCTTGGCGCAGATCGTGGTGCCTTCCAGCGGATCGAGCGCGATGTCGACTCCCGGGCCCTCGCCCGTGCCGACTTCCTCGCCGATGTAGAGCATCGGAGCCTCGTCGCGCTCGCCTTCGCCGATGACCACAGTGCCCTTGATCGGCAGGCGGTTCAGCTCAGCGCGCATGGCGTCGACAGCCACCTGGTCGGCGGCCTTCTCGTCGCCCCTGCCGCGAAGACGCGCGGCGGCAACCGCTGCGCGCTCCGTGACACGAACCAGTTCAAGGGTGAGAATGCGGTCGAGACCGGATGTGGCAGGCTTGGCCATCATGACGAACCTTCTGTGAGATCAGGCATTTGCCGGATAGGGTTGGCCTCTTTTGTCAAAGAGACCCACCCCTAGCAAGAGCGATTCACGGTCCGTCCCGACATCAATCGATTGAATTGATCCGGCCCTTTTCAGGCCGGACGTTCGATCCGGATGACCTGCGGCTTGTCGACCAGATGACCATCCTTGGTGATGGCCTCGACGGCCTTGCGGATGGACGCCTCGCTGGTCGAATGGGTGACGAGAATGACGGTCTTGTGGTCGCCGATCTGCGGGTCGGCAGCGCGCTGGACGATCGACTCCAGCGAGATGTCGTTCTCGGCCATGCGCTTTGCAATCGCTGCAAACACTCCCGTCCGGTCATGGACGGTCAGGCGGATGAAATAGCCGCCCTCGTGCTTGCGCATCGCTGCCTTCTTGTAGGGCGCGAGCTCCTTCGCCGGACGGCCGAAGACCGGGCCGTGCTGGAAGCCGGGACGGCTCTTGGCGATGTCGGCGATGTCGCCGATGACGGCCGAAGCGGTCGCGTTGCCGCCGGCGCCCGGTCCGGACAGCAGCAACTCACCGAGAATGTCCGTTTCGATGGCGACTGCGTTGGTGACGCCGTGGACCTGCGCAATTACCGACGAGGTCGGCACCATCGTCGGATGGACGCGCTGTTCGATGCCGCTTTCGCTGCGCTGGGCAACGCCCAGGAGCTTGATGCGGTAGCCGAGTTCCGCCGCAGCCTTGATATCGGCCTGTGTGATGTTGGAGATGCCTTCGAGGTAGATGTCGTCCGGCGAGATCTTCGTGCCGAAGGCAAGGCTCGTCAGAATCGACAGCTTGTGCGCGGTATCGTTGCCCTCGATGTCGAATGTCGGATCGGCCTCGGCGTAGCCGAGACGCTGCGCGTCAGCGAGGCATTCTTCGAACGAGATACCTTCCGCTTCCATCCGGGTCAGGATGTAGTTGCAGGTGCCGTTGAGGATGCCGAACACGCGCGAAACCGAGTTGCCGGCAAGCGACTCGCGCATCGTCTTGATGACCGGAATGCCGCCGGCGACTGCCGCCTCGTAATTGAGAAGCGCGCCGTTCTTTTCCGCGATCGCTGCGAGCGAGACGCCAGAGCGCGACAGCAGCGCCTTGTTCGCCGTGACGACATGCTTGCCGCGCTCGAGGGCTGCCTGGACACTCGCCATTGCCGGACCGTCCTCGCCACCCATCAGCTCGACGAAAACGTCGATGTCGGCCTCACGTGCAAGCGCGACGGGATCGTCGAACCACTTGACGCCGGAAAGGTCGACGCCGCGGTCACGAGTGCGGTCGCGTGCGGAGACCGCGGTGACGGTGATCGCCCGGCCGCACTGGCGGGTCAGTTCATCCGCCTTCTCAGCCAGAACGCGCGCCACCGAAGCACCAACGGTGCCCAGACCGGCAATTCCAACACGCAATGCTTCGCTCATGCCGCGGGCATCCTTTTCTGTCAGTCTTTGATTGAGGAACTATCTGCGGGCGTTCAGCGCAACGACATTGTCCGGAGCCGAGCCCACCGAGCTCAGGAAGCGCTTGATGTTGCGCGCTGCCTGCCGGATGCGGTGCTCGTTCTCGACGAGAGCGAGACGGACATAACCGTCACCGTGTTCGCCGAAGCCGACGCCCGGCGCCACCGCAACATCGGCCTTTTCGACGAGGAGCTTCGAGAACTCCAGCGAGCCGAGGTGGCGGAACTGTTCGGGGATCGGCGCCCACGCGAACATGGTCGCTGCGGGCGCGGGAATCTCCCAGCCAGCGCGCGAGAAGGAATCGACCATCACCTCGCGACGGCGGTGGTAGACTTCGCGCACTTCGGCAATGTCGGAGCCGTCACCGTTCAGCGCAGCCGTGGCTGCAACCTGGATCGGCGTAAACGCCCCGTAATCGAGGTAGGACTTCACGCGGGTCAGCGCGGCGATCAGACGCTCGTTGCCGACAGCAAAGCCCATGCGCCAGCCCGGCATCGAGAACGTCTTCGACATCGAGGTGAACTCGACCGTACAGTCGATCGCGCCCGGAACCTGCAGCACCGAGGGAGGCGGATTGCCGTCGAAGTAGATCTCGGCGTAGGCGAGATCGGACAGGATGATCAGCTCGTTCTTCTTCGCGAACGCCACAACGTCGCGGTAGAAGTCGAGCGAGGCGACCAAGGCAGTCGGGTTCGAAGGGTAGTTGAGGATCAGCGCCAGCGGCTTAGGCGTCGAGTGGCGGATCGCGCGCTCCAGCGCCGGGATGAACTTGTCATCCGGCTCGGCCTGCATCGAGCGGATAACGCCGCCGGCCATCAGGAAGCCGAAGGCGTGGATCGGATAGGTCGGATTGGGGCACAAGATTACGTCGCCCGGCGCGGTAATCGCCTGCGCCATGTTGGCGAAGCCTTCCTTCGACCCCAAAGTCGCGACGATCTGGGTATCGGGATTAAGCTTCACGCCGAACCGGCGAGCATAGTAATTCGCCTGCGCCTTGCGCAGGCCCGGAATGCCCTTCGACGAGGAATAGCGGTGGGTGCGGGGGTCGCGAACGACCTCTACCAGCTTGTCGACGATGTTCTGCGGAGTCGGCAGGTCAGGGTTGCCCATGCCGAGGTCAATGATGTCTGCACCACCCGCTCGCGCCGCGGCCTTCAGCTTGTTGACCTGTTCGAAAACGTATGGCGGAAGCCGGCGGACCTTGTGAAACTCTTCCATTGGAGAATCCGATCGCGAGGGGATTGGGGCAATTGACGCGCGCTATACACCTAAACCTTCTGGTGGTCGATAGTTCAGCGGCCTTCTATTGCCTTCAATGCCTCGTCTGCATGGCTGTTTCCAAGCCGGCGCAAGGTTGCCGTTTCATCGGCGACACCTCCCCCTCCGGCAGACAGAGTATCGCGCCTCTGGCGCAGCTCTTCGGACTTCGCGGCCACTTCCTCCGGCGTCAGGTGCTCGGTGGCGGGCGTAGGAACGATGTTGAGATTCGGATACTGGCCCGGGCTAGCAAATGCGACGGAGGAAGGCTCCTGCGCAGAGGTCTGCACTGCGCCCGCCGGCACGGCGTCTTCGATTGTCGCGGTTCCGCAGCCCTGAAGCGCCGGGAACAGAATTGCCATCAGGAGGGCGATGCGCCGCATTGTCATTGTTTCACCGCCTATCACAAATAGATGATCGCTGTTGGACCGGACTTCACGTCACATGGTAATATGCCAACACAGGCTTTCTGAAAAGGAAGCAACGGAGGACGCGATTTAGCATGACCATACGCGAGGATCGCGGTGACCATCCCCTGCCCCCAAATGTCGAACAATATCTGGTCAAGGATCCGGAGCGCTTTGCGCTGAACATCGCACGCGCAATCGAACAGGCGGGCAGGGCAGCGGCGGCATGGGCGGCTGCGCGCGAAAACGGGGAAGTACGTGACGCGGCTGCCGAACCCGTCACCGACATGGTCAAGACGTTCTCCCGGCTCACAGAATACTGGCTGAAGGACCCTTCACGTGCCCTCGAGGCACAGACACGCCTGTTCGCATCCTATCTCGACGTGTGGTCGAACTCCATCCAGCGCATGTCTCATCCCGAACTGCAGGCGGTCGTCGAACCGGAGAAGGGAGACAAGCGCTTCCAGGACCCCGAATGGGCGGAGAACGCGTTCTTCGACTTCCTGAAGCAGGCCTATCTCGTTACCACGCGCTGGGCGACCGAACTGGTCGAACACGCGGAGGATCTCGACGAGCGCACGCGCCACAAGGCGCAGTTCTACGTCAACCAGATCAGCCATGCGATCTCGCCGTCGAATTTCCTGCTCACCAATCCCGAGCTGTTCCGCGAAACGATGGCGACGAATGGCGAGAACCTCGTCCGCGGCATGGAGATGCTGGCCCAGGATATCAACGCCGGGCACGGCGAGCTCAAGCTGCGGCAGGCGGAACCGGACCACTTTCAGATCGGCAAGCACCTTGCATTGACGCCCGGAAAGGTGGTGGCGCGCAGCGAACTCGCGGAGATCATCCAGTACGAACCGACAACCGACACCGTGCTGAAGCGGCCGCTGCTCATTTGCCCGCCCTGGATCAACAAGTTCTACATTCTCGATCTCAACCCGCAGAAATCCTTCATCCGCTGGGCGGTCGAGCAGGGTCATTCGGTGTTCGTCATCTCCTGGGTGAACCCGGACGAGCGACATGGCAACAAGGACTGGGAAGCCTATATCCGCGAGGGTCTGCAGTTCGCACTCGACACGATCGAGGAAGAGACCGGCGAGCGAGAAGTCAACGCAATCGGTTATTGCGTTGGCGGAACGCTGCTTGCCGCAGCACTCGCCCTCTTCGCACAGGAAGGCGAAGACCGCATCAAGTCGGCCACGTTCTTCACGACGCAGGTCGACTTCACCCATGCGGGCGACCTGAAGGTATTCGTCGACGAGGACCAGGTGGCGGCCCTCGAGCGCGCCATGTCCGGCAAGGGCTATCTTGAGGGCACACGCATGGCGATGGCCTTCAACATGCTGCGGGCCGGCGACCTCATCTGGCCCTACGTCGTCAACAACTACATGCGCGGCAAGGCGCCGGTTCCGTTCGACCTGCTCTACTGGAACTCGGATTCGACCCGCATGAGCGCGGCCAACCACTCCTACTACCTGCGCAACTGCTATCTAGACAACAACCTGTCGCAGGGCCGGATGGTGCTGGCCAACCGCACCATCTCGCTCAAGGACGTCACCGTCCCGGTCTACAACCTCGCCACGCGCGAGGACCACATCGCCCCTGCCCGCTCGGTGTTCCTTGGCTGCAGTTTCTTCGGCAGCGACGTTACCTATGTCCTGGCTGGCTCCGGCCACATCGCCGGCGTGGTCAACCCGCCATCTTCAGGCAAATACCAGTACTGGACCGACGGCGGCGCACTTGATGATTTCGACACCTGGGTCGCAAAGGCTAAGGAAACGCCGGGCTCGTGGTGGCCACACTGGCACACGTGGATCGAGCAGCAGGACAGCGAACGTGTTCCCGCGCGCGCGCCGCTTGCGAGCGGCCGGCCTTCGTTTGGCGATGCCCCCGGAGAATATGTGCGGGTGCGCGTCTAGGCTCTAGCCCAGCGTTCCAAGAACCGGGAAAGTCTCGAGCAGCCAGAACGACGCGGTCTGGATGCCGCCGGTGAGGAACAGCACGCCGGCGACTACCAGCAGCCCGCCCATCACCTTTTCGACCCGGCCGAGATGCACACGGAACCGGCCAAGGAATCGCATGAACGCGCCGGAGAACAGCGCGGCGACAAGGAAAGGAATTCCGAGCCCCAACGAATAGGCGAAGAGCAGCAAGGCGCCTTCGCTGACGGTTTCGCGACCGCCCGCAAGCGTCAGGATCGGCCCAAGCACCGGGCCGATGCAGGGCGTCCAGCCAAATGCGAAGGCCAGGCCCATCACATAGGCGCCTAGGGCGCTCGCCGGCTTGCCGCCACCCTGGAAGCGGATTTCCCGCGATAGCAGCGGAATGCGGATGATACCGAGGAAATTGAGACCCATCGCGATGATGAGTAGGCCTGCGGCAATCGCCAGCTCCTGCTGCCAGGCGCGCAGGAAGCTGCCGATCGAGGAAGCGCCCGCGCCGAGCGCGACGAAGACGGTCGAGAAGCCAAGAACGAACGCCACGGAGGCGCCTACGAGTGCCCGGCGGGCAGGCGTTGGTGCGGTGACATTGCTGTCACCAGCACGAAAATCGTCGATGGAAACACCCGCCATGTAGCAGAGGTACGGCGGAACCAGCGGCAGGACGCAAGGTGAGAGGAAAGAGAGAGCCCCTGCCCCAACTGCGCTCACATATCCGACATCAATGGCCATATCCAAGCTCACCCGTCTGATCGGGCCACCGATATAGCCGCTCGGTCGCGCGCGCACCAATCACCAAGACGTGGCAAAGGGTCGCTAATTAAAAAAACTCCCGCCGGTGTCCCGGCGGGAGATGGGGCAAAATGACGAAAAATCAGTTTGCGAAGTAGTTCTGAGTGCCGTGCGCCTCGATCGCCTCGGCGATCCGGGAAAGCGCGTGAACGTAAGCCGCGGTGCGGACGGTGATCCGCTTCTCGCGCGACAGGTTCCAGATCGCCCGTCCCTCGCGCTCCATAATGGTGCGCAGGCGGTCGTGGATCTCTTCCACGGTCCAGTAGTAGCCCTGCTTGTTCTGCACCCACTCGAAGTAGGACACGGTGACACCGCCGGCATTGGCGAGGATGTCAGGAAGGACGACGACGCCCTTCTTCTCGAGGATCTCGTCGGCGTCGGTGGTGACCGGGCCGTTGGCGAGCTCAAGGATCACCTTCGCCTTGACCGACTCGGCGTTGTCCTTGTGGATCATGTTTTCCAGAGCCGACGGGACGAGGATATCGCAGTCCGCGCCGACCAGCTCTTCCGCGCTCATCAGCTCGTGACCGTGCTGGCCAACGGTCGAGACGACCGAACCGCCATTGTCCTTCGCGGCGAGCAATGCGTCGATGTTCAGGCCGCCCTCGCACTTGACCGCGCCCTGGGAGTCCGAAACAGCGACGATCTTGTGGCCGTCAGCTGCGAACAGGCGGGCGATGTGCTGGCCAGCATTGCCGAAGCCCTGCACCGCGATGCGCAGCTGCTGCAGGCCGAGGTCGCCAGCAAGGTGACGGACGAGGTAATAGCCCCCGCGTGCGGTCGCGTCGCCACGGCCGAGCGAACCACCGAGGGCGATCGGCTTGCCGGTGATGACCGCCGGCTCGGAACGGCCAACGATCTGCGCATATTCGTCTGCCATCCAGCCCATCACCATAGAGTTGGTGTAGACGTCCGGAGCCGGAATATCGCGATCCGGACCGATGGTGCGGGCGAAGGCCTGGATGTAGGCGCGCGACAGGCGCTCGAGCTCAGCCTTCGACAGCTTGCGCGGGTCAACCTGCACCGCCCCCTTGCCGCCACCATACGGCAGGTTCATCACGGCGCACTTGAAGGTCATCCAGAAGGCGAGCGTCTGGACTTCGTCGGCGTTGGAATCCGGGTGGTAGCGGATGCCGCCTTTGGTCGGGCCGCGGGTGTCATCATAGCGGCAGCGCCATGCGAGGAACGACTTGCGCGAGCCATCATCCATGCGGATCATCAGGCGAACCTGGGTGGTTTCGCGAGCATATTTCAGCTTCTCGATGACATCCGGATCCAAGGTCAGGTGGGCCGCCGCTGCGTCGAGACGAACGAGGGCGTGATCGAGAAGGCTTTCTTCCGACATCATTCTTCCTATGGGCCAGTGCACAAAAATTGGTAGCTGCTGCTTACGCGATGGGCATGTCGCACGCAAGCTCTGTCAGCGATGCTGACCTAATTTTTGTAATTTTTGCTCATTTTTTATTCGCGCCGCGCAATTATGACGCACGCGCCTTCCGATGCGGGAAATTCTTGCGAAGGCCGCGCCTGCAGCCTCATCACGGTGATTATTTTGAAGGCAGGAACGTTCTTGGCATAGGGGAACGCTTTTGACGCCGCCCTACGGGGTCGACTGCCGTATGAAAAAGCGCAAGGAGATCGCGGAAGAACGCCTGAACGGCGCAGCCCCGCGACTCAGCAGTTGGCTACCGTGTAGCTAAGAACCGCAGCTATCCTGCCGCGCGCAAAGGAAGCGGGCCGCATCCCTGTGCAGCCCTCGACGAAAAGAAAATCGGCACGCAAAAGCCGGCTCATCCCGTCCGCGCCCACATGAGCCGGGCCCTTGCGTGCCGCTGTTCGCCTTGCGGTGCTAGTTGCACTTGAAGGTCGCAGGTGTTTCGCGACCATGCATGGCGAACGTTCCCTGAAAACTCTTTGGCTTGGGGTTCTTCACCCGCAAGGCCCCGGCGCTGCCAATCTTGTAGGCCGAGGCACTGATCGACCGTACGGGATAGGGCGTGCCCTGATAGCTGTAGGCGACGATCTTGCCACCCTTCACCGTGACCTGCATCCCCGCCCCGGCGCAGACGCCGTCCGGCAACGTCACAGCGGAAGCAGAGCCCGACGCCGCGGCCAGTAAGAACCCCGCAGTTGCGGCGACAAAAATCTGTTTCATCAGGACAATCCTCCGCCAGGTTACGCAGCAAACTCTTCCCGATACTGACTGAATTCTGTGCGCAGACATCCCCCGATTTGGGGAGAAATCTGGCCGACTCTCGAGTAGCTGTGCCATCCTGCCGCCGGGGAAGTGTCAGTTGGGGGCAACATGGCCGACACGATCGAGGTCCTGGACCTGATCTATGAGGCGGCGTTCGTGCCGGAACGCTGGCTTGAAGTTCTGGATGTGATGGCGCGGGGCGCGGATGCGCACGGTACCGCGCTGTTCAACGCAACCGCGACCGCGACGCGGGCACTCGCGTCCACTTCGCTGGAGGATCTTGCGCAGAAGATGATCGGCGAGGGCTGGATTGCTCGCAACACCCGCGCCTCGCGACTGATGACGATTGAACATGACGGCTTCATCGACGAGTCGGAATATTTTTCGGAAGAAGACTATGAGACGATGCCGATCTTCACCGAGGTAATGAAGCCGTTAGGCTACGGCTTTGGCACCTCGACTCGGATCTGCACGCCAAGCGAAGACCAGATCATCTTTGCTGTCGAGAAGAAGAAAGCGAGCGGACCGGTAACGCCGGACGCGATTTCCTATCTCAACCAGCTGAGGCCACATCTCGCCCGGGCGGCAATGATGTCGAGCCGGCTTGCATTCGAACGGGTCAACGCGGCGATCGAGGCGCTGCAGATCAGTGGCCTGCCCTCGGCGGTCCTGCGCAGCGACGGGCGGGTGCTTGCCGTCAACCCGCTGCTCGAGCGCATGGCGCCGCAAGTGACGACCGCCGCGCACGGGCGCATCCGCTTCCGGCATGCAAAGGCGAACACGCTTCTTGCCGAGACGCTCGAGCAGCTTCGCGTGCTCGGCAGCCAGGCGAGCAAGTCGTTCCCGCTGCCGATGTATGAAGATAACCCGGCCGCGATCGTTCACTTCGTGCCGATCGAGGGCACGGCGCGCGACATATTCAGCAACGTCGCTGCGTTCCTGATTGTCACGCCAATCGACCGTCAGCGCATACCGGCGACCGAGACGATCCAGGGCCTGTTTGACCTGACGCCGGGCGAGGCGAAAGTCGCCCGGCGGCTTGTTGCCGGCAGCACGATCGACGCCGTCGCGGCGCAACTCACGATCAGTCGCGAGACTGTCCGGTCGCACGTCAAGGCAATCCTGGCCAAGTCGGGCATGAGCCGCCAGGCCGATTTCGTCGCCGCAATTGCCAGCATCCGCACGATTGAGCGCTAGACGTTCTGGTCAGCCGCAGAACCACGCAATGAAGGCCGAGGAAGGAATGATGGACACGTTGTTACAGACGCAGTCATCGCATCTTAGCACGCTGAGCGGCATAGAACTTCGCGGCACGGACCTCGCCCCCTGCCCTGCGCTCACATGAACTCCGCATTGATCCACAAGGGGGGCAGGATGCTCGCCGCATAGCTGAGGGCAATCGCCTAGGCCCAGCGCAGCTGGTTCATGAAGGTGTAGTGGCGATCAAGTCTCTGCAGCAGGCAGAACGGTGCCCCCTGAGAGGGCGGGAATCGCGGGCCCCGCAACCGAATGTCACGGGACCGGTTGGGTACTACCCAACCCTCTCGGGAGAAATACCGGCCGAGGCGCAGCGCATTTCCGGGGATACCAACTCCTACTTGACCAAGAAAGTCGCGGCCTGGCCTTCGCCACTCGAGCCCGGAATGCGCACTGTGAAGGTTCCCGGCCGGATGGTGACGAAGGTGATTTCTGCTTCGCCGGCTGCGTCAAATTCCAGTGAGTCGAGGCCTAGGGGGCGCACTTCGATGTCGTTGATGACGACCTCGTTGATCCAAACATTGCGGAAGAATTCGGCGCCGGAGATCGCAAGTTCCGCCGTTCCGTCCGCCTCGATCGTCAGGCGGTAGTGCTTGCCCGATTCCAGTTCATACGGCTTCTCCGCAAGAGGAGCGCTCGCCGAAAGTTTGAGCGAAGGCTCAAGTCTCTCGGCTCGCGTCAGTAGTCCCTGCTGCGCGAACGCCTGCAGGGGTACTGCAATGGACGCTACCAGTGTAGCCGCGGCGATGATCGCACGAACTTTAATCATGGGGGGTCCTCCTTCTTTCGACTTCTTCCAGATGACTTTGATCTGTCGCTCGAAATTGCGGGGCGATTGCGGAACAGGTCCGCAAGACCACCCATGGTAGCAGAAAGTTCCCTCATGTCTGCCCCAGGGGCATTACCACCATCAGGTGAGGTGGCGCAGGACCGCGGGAGGGCACACGCTTCCGAACTGCGTGGCACGGCCATCACCTACGCTTAGGCGCAGGTGACGGGATAAGCGAATCGCGGAAATCTTGGAGCACTCGGAGAATGAGTGCGAGGCCACAACCAAAAAGTCCTAACTTGCCGGTGCAGGTGTCATTGAAGCCATCCGCGCAGGAACGAAAGCGCGGTAAAAATGTAAAGTGCTGGCGGGTCGTAAAATGGCCGTTTTGCTGACGGGCGCTAAGTCATTGATTTTGGTGATCGCGCTGGGGCTCGAACCCAGGACCTACTGATTAAAAGTCAGTTGCTCTACCGGCTGAGCTACGCGATCAACAGCGTCGAAACGGCGCCCGGAAGTGGGCCGGAACATAGGTAGCAGAAGCACACTGGTCAACACCAATCTCGTTGGTGCATCCTCTTTTGGGGAACGTTTCAACAGACGAGCCGTTTTGCCATCAAGGGACGCGAACGTTCCCGCCCCGAAACGCTAGCGAGGAAATGGCATGTTGAAGATAGTGTCTACCCTGTGTGCGGCCGCGATGGCAGTATCCGTGCCTATGGCGGCCCCGGCCGTGGCGATGCCACTTGGCTCGCCTGTTGTCGATCAGACATCGAATGTAACGCAAATTCAGTACCGTGACCACCGGCATAACGACCGGTTCGAGCGTCGCGGCCGTGACGTCTATTGGCGCGGTCATCGCGGGTCCCGCGAGTACCGCCCCGGCTACCGCCGCCACGGCGACTTCTGGTTCCCGGCAGCAGCTTTCATCGCAGGCGCAATTGTCAGCGGCGCAATCGCTAACCAGCAGCCGCGCTATGTCGCTCCGCCGACCCGCGTCTATCGCGGCAACAATGCGCATGTCGAATGGTGCCTGAACCGCTACCGGTCCTACCGCCCGTCCGACAACACCTTCCAGCCGTACAACGGCCCGCGCCGTCAGTGCACGTCGCCCTACGGTTGATCGACAAAAATCAAGGCAAGCGAGGGAGGAAGCATCCGCTTCCTCCTTTTTTCTTTGACCGGATTTCAGGAGTTGAAGGGAAAATCCGGCAGCTGGTTGAAAGCCGCGCGCAGCGCCTCTGACCAGCCTTCCGACACCTCGCGGTAATACGGATCGTCCTGCTCGAGCCGCGTCTTGTAGGTAATCTTGAGCGAATCGCGCTCATAAAACAGCAGGTCTAGCGGCATGCCGACCGAGAGATTCGCGCGGATGGTCGAATCGAACGAGATCGCCAGCAGCTTTGCTGCCTGAGAAAAGTTCATGTCAACATCGTACGCACGGATCAGGATCGGCTTGCCGTACTTGGTCTCTCCGATCTGGAAGAACGGAGTGTCGTCGCCGCTCTCGATGAAATTGCCCTCGGGATAGATCAGGAACAGGCGCGGCTCGCCGCCCTTGATCTGGCCGCCGAAAATGAAGGAGGCACTGAAGGCGTCGGCGTTTTGGCCGCCCGAAGCGGAGGTGGCGATCACCTCTTTCACTGTATCGCCGATCATGCGGGCGGCCTGGAACATTGATGGCGTCTTCAGGAGCGATGGAGAACGCTCCGTCACAGCCTTTGACCGCTCGTCCAGCAGGCTCACAACCGACTGCGTGGTTGCCAGATTGCCCGCCGACAACAGCACGAAGATGCGCTCTCCGGGCACTTCCCACGTGTACATCTTGCGGAAGACCGAGATCGAATCCACGCCGGCATTGGTGCGCGTGTCCGACATGAAGGCGATGCCGCGATTGAACTTCAAGCCGACGCAGTAGGTCATCTCAGTGCTGCCCTGGTACCGATCACGGATTACTGCTCGACCGTAATGTGAACTTCAAGCAGTTCCTGCGCCTGCCCGAGGCGTATACCGGAAATCGGCATCGCATCGCGGTAATCGCGGCCCGTCGCCAGCCTGACATAGCGCCCGTCGGGCGAAATTCCGTTCGACACGTCGAAACCGACCCAACCGAGACCGGCAATATGTGCCTCCGCCCAGGCGTGAGTCGCGGCTTGCTCTGTGGTCTCGTTCAGCATCAGGTAGCCGCTGACATAGCGGGCGGGGAAGCCTAGTTCCCGTGCGCAGGCAATGAAGATGTGCGAATGGTCCTGACAGACCCCCTCGCCCCGATCCAGGGCTTCTTCCGCCGTTGTGGCCGCGTCTGTCGTGCCGACGCGGTAGGCAACGCGATCGCGGATGGCGTTGGACAGGCCGTGCAGCCGCTCAATGTCATTACCTGAGGTGAATGGTGCAGTAATTTCCGCCGTTAGTGCGCCGGGCTGGGTCAGCGGGGTCGCCTGCTCGAACAGCCACAGCGGCGCGTAGCCCGCATGCGGGCCAGTGACGCCAGCCGTGTCCCGGACCTCGATTTCGCCACGCGCGGTGATGGAGATAAGGGTTGAGCCCGACGGAACGCTGTAAAGCCGCGTGTCATTGCCGAACTGGTCGAAGAACCGGACCTCTTCGTCGGCACCCAACACGTCTAGCTGCCACGAAATGATCTCCTGCGTCTGAGCCGGCGGCGGGCAAAGCCTGATCCGCTGCAACGCGTAAGGCACCGGAGCATCATAGGAGTACTGCGTGGAATGAGAAATCTTCAGCCGCATCAGAAGAACCTGTAATCTGCTGCAACTTCGTCGCCCAACCTGTTGTTGCAACGAATGAATTCCGTCAGATACTCGTGCAGACCGTCCTCGAAGATATGATCGATCGTTTTGGGCTGCAGCTTGGCGCGGATCTCGTCCAGCGTGTCGTGGCAGGTGTGGCGCTCGCCATAATCGTCGGCCAGAAGTTCGAGGCTTTCGGCAATCATGCGGTAGCAGAACGCCAGTGAGCGCGGCATGCGGCGGTTGAGGATCAGGAAGTCGGCGATGTTGCGCGGCTTGTAATCGCCCTCATAGACCCAGCTGTAGGAGCGATGCGCGGAGACTGAGCGCAGGATCGATTCCCACTGATAGTTGTCGAGAGACGAGCCCACCCAGGAAATCGACGGCAGCAGCACGTAGTACTTAACGTCGAGGATGCGGGCCGTGTTGTCGGCACGCTCGACATAGATGCCTAGCTGGGCGAAATCGAAAATCTCGTTACGAAGCATCGTACCGTGGAAGGCGCCGCGGATGAGCGCGGTTTGGCGCTTGATCTTGTCGAGGATCGACGGAAGCTCGCGCTGGTCGATTTCCGGGGCCAGCAGCTTCTTCAGAAGCATCCAAGTCTCGTTGATGCTTTCCCACGTGTCGCGTGTCAGAGCAGTGCGAACCATGCGCGCGTTGGCGCGGCCCATTTCAATGCATGAAAGCACGCTCGACGGGTTGCCGGGATCGCGCAGGAGAAAATCGCCGACCGTCTCGGCTGTGTATTCGGGGTGGCGCGCGTCGAACGCATATTTCGCGCCGGCGCTGAGGACCACCGACGCCCATTCGTCCGAGGCGGCTTCGGTGCGGGTCAAAGCGAGGCGAAGGCCGGCGTCGACGAGACGTGCCATGTTCTCGGCTCGCTCAATGTAGCGGCCCATCCAGTAGAGGCCATTTGCCGTGCGTCCAAGCAGCATATCAGTTGGCCCCGCTAGTCATCGAGCACCCAGGTGTCCTTGGTTCCGCCGCCCTGCGAGGAGTTCACCACCAGCGATCCTTCCTTGAGGGCGACCCGGGTGAGTCCGCCCGGAACAATCCGGATACGGTCGGACACGAGAACGAAGGGGCGAAGGTCGACATGGCGCGGTGCAAGCCCAGCCTCCGTGAGGATCGGACAGGTTGAGAGCGCAAGCGTCGGCTGGGCGATGTAGTTGCCCGGCTTGGCCCTGAGCTTGGCGGCGAAGGCCTCGCGCTCCTTTTTCGAAGCAGTCGGGCCAACCAGCATGCCGTAGCCCCCGGAGCCGTGCACTTCCTTGACTACCAGCTCTTCGAGATGCTCGAGCACGTATTTCAGGCTATCCGGCTCCGAGCAGCGCCAGGTCGGGATGTTGCCGAGCAGCGGCTTGCGGCCGGTGTAGAACTCGACGATCTCCGGCATGTAGGAATAGATCGCCTTGTCGTCGGCGATGCCGGTGCCGGGGGCATTGGCAATCGTGATGTTGCCTGCGCGGTAGACGTCCATGATGCCGGGCACGCCCAACGTCGAATCCGGCCGGAAGGTCAGCGGGTCAAGGTAGGCATCATCCACACGGCGGTAGAGCACATCGATCTGCTTGTAGCCCTGTGTCGTGCGCATCGCGACATGGCCGTCGATGACACGCAGATCATGCCCCTCGACGAGTTCGACCCCCATCTGGTCGGCGAGGAAGGCGTGCTCGAAATACGCCGAGTTATACATGCCCGGCGTGAGCACGGCGACGGTTGGGCGCCCATTGACGCCCTTCGGCGCGACCGCAGACAATGACTGGCGCAACAGCTGCGGATAGTCCTCGACGGGCCGCACCTTCACCTTCTGAAACAGCTCCGGAAAGAGCTGCATCATCGTCTCGCGGTTCTCCAGCATGTAGGAGACGCCGGAGGGCGTACGGGCATTGTCTTCAAGGACAAAGAACTCGTTCTCGCCGGTGCGGACGATGTCGACGCCGATGATGTGGGTGTAGACGCCGGCAGGCGGCCTGACCCCGATCATTTCCGGTAGGAAGGCGTCGTTGCGGGCAATCAGGTGCTTCGGGATGCGGCCCGAGCGCAGAATTTCCTGGCGGTGGTAGATGTCGTCCAGGAATGCATTCAGCGCCTGGACGCGCTGCTCGATGCCCTGTGTCAGCCGCCGCCACTCGCTTCCCGAAAGGATACGCGGGATGATGTCGAACGGGATGATGCGCTCCGCGGCTTCCTGTTCACCGTAGACCGCGAAGGTGATGCCCGTCCGGCGAAAGACGGTTTCCGCATCGAGCATCTTTTCTTTGAGACGGGAAGGATCCTGCGACTGCAGCCAGGCGTCATAGCCTGCATATGGCTGCCTTACTCCGGCGCCACCTGGACGCATTTCATCGAACGCTGCCAAACGGATACCTCCATTCGCACCCATATCAATGGGCATCTTGAATGAAAGCAAGAACTTTTCTCAGGCCTTGCAGCAAAGCCTTTCGGTTGGGCACGATGACTAAGAGTGAGGCAGCGGCGCGACGGATTACGTCTAGCAGATGACAGGTTAAGCCATGAAGTTAAACGAACAGAACCTCATGGCCCGCAGCTGTAGAAGCAAGCAAGCCCTGCGAATCTTTTCCTAGAGTGGGGCGATGTCACCCCCGGCCCAGCCTGCGGTAATCTCGGCGGCACGCTCAGCGAAGTGACCTGCCTCGATCGAAGCGCGGATGTCGGCCATGAGCTGCTGGTAGTAGGAGAGGTTGTTCCAGGTCAGCAGCATCGCACCGAGCGCCTCGCCCGACTTCGCCAGGTGGTGCAGGTAGGCACGTGAATAGTCGCGCGCGGCCGGGCACGGGCTTTCCTCATCGAGAGGACGCGGATCGTCGGCGTGGCGCGCGTTGCGCAGGTTCACCTTGCCGCGGCGGGTGAAGGCAAGGCCGTGGCGCCCTGCCCGCGTCGGCATCACGCAGTCGAACATATCGATACCGCGCGCGACAGACTTGAGAATGTCGTCGGGCGTTCCGACACCCATCAGGTAGCGTGGCTTGTCGGCAGGCAGAACCGGACAGGTGATGTCCAGCATGTCGAGCATCACTTCCTGAGGCTCGCCGACGGCAAGGCCGCCAACCGCGTAGCCTTTCAGGTCCATGGCCTTCAGGGCTTCCGCCGACCGCTCGCGCAAGCGCGGAACATCGCCGCCCTGAGCAATGCCGAACATCGCCTTGCCAGGCTGGTCGCCGAAAGCTACCTTGCAGCGCTCCGCCCAGCGCAGCGACAACTCCATGGCGCGCTCGATTTCCTTCTCCGAGGCAGGCAGCGCCACACACTCGTCGAGCTGCATCTGGATGTCGGAGTCGAGGAGGCCCTGGATCTCGATCGACCGCTCCGGCGACATCTCGTAGCGGCGCCCGTCAATGTGCGACTGAAAGGTCACGCCCTGCTCGTTCAGCTTGCGGAGCTGCGCCAGCGACATCACCTGGAAGCCGCCGGAATCCGTCAGGATCGGGTACGGCCAGCGGGCAAACTCGTGCAGGCCGCCGAGCCTCGCAACACGCTCTGCGCCGGGACGCAGCATCAGGTGATAGGTGTTGCCGAGGATGATGTCGGCGCCGAGATCGCGCACCTGATCCATGTACATGGCCTTGACGGTGCCCCCAGTGCCGACCGGCATGAAGGCCGGCGTTCGGATGGTGCCGCGCGGCATCGTGATCTCGCCCCGCCGCGCCTTGCCGTCAGTAGCGAGAACCTTGAACGAGAACTGTTCGGTCACGTGTCACTCCGGAAAAGCAGGCTGGAGTCGCCGTAGGAATAGAAGCGGTAGCCGCTGGCGATCGCGTGGGCGTAGGCCGCCTGCATCGTCTCAAGGCCGCAGAATGCCGACACCAACATGAACAGCGTCGAACGCGGCAGGTGGAAATTGGTCATCAGGACATCCGCGGTGCGGAACCTGTAGCCGGGCGTGATGAAGATGTCGGTCGCGCCCGACCATTCTTTCAGAAGGCCATCGGAGCCGACGGCGCTTTCCATCAGCCGCAGCGAGGTGGTGCCAACCGAAATAATGCGTCCGCCGCGCGCCTTGACGGCGTTGAGCGCCTCAGCCGTACGTGCGGAGACGTGGCCGATCTCGGAATGCATTTTGTGGTCGGCGGTATCGTCGGCCTTGACCGGCAGGAAGGTGCCAGCGCCGACATGCAGCGTCACGAAGTGCCGCTCGATGCCGGCGGCATCCAGCGCCTCGAACAGTTGCGGCGTGAAGTGAAGCCCGGCGGTCGGCGCGGCAACGGCGCCCTCCTCGCGGGCATAGATCGTCTGGTAGTCGATCCGGTCGCGCTCGTCGTCCATACGGCGCGTAGCGATATAGGGCGGCAGCGGAATATGTCCGACGGCGTGCAGCGCCTCGTCGAGCGCAGGACCGGATAGATCGAAGGCTACCGTGACCTCGCCCGCCTCGCCCTTCTCGACGACTGTGGCGTCGAGCGAGCCGATCAGGCAGGTGTTACCGCCGTGGCCGAAATTGATGCGGTCGCCGACGATCAGCCGCTTGGCCGGACGCGCGAACGCCTTCCATCGGTCGGCCGCCACGCGCATGTGCAGCGTGGCGTCGATCTGCGCAACCGAACCGTCGCGGCGGCGCAGGCCGGTCAGTTGGGCAGGAATGACACGGGTATCGTTGAAGACGAGCGCATCGCCCTTGCGCAGCAGCGACGGCAGGTCGCGCACGATCCGGTCCTCGAAAGGCTCACCCTGGCGCACGACCAGCATACGCGCCGAATCCTTCGGATCTGCGGGCCGCAGCGCGATCCGTTCATCGGGCAGGTCGAAGTCGAAAAGGTCCACTCGCATCAGGCACGACCATACAAGGTGACGTCACCCCAATGAATGCCGGCAACGCGCTTGAAGAAAACTGGAGAGAAGGACGCGGACGCGTTCAGCCGGCCACGTCCCGAAAGGCAATTACAGGTCGGCGGCAACGCGCATCGAGACGATGCTGTCGGGATCGCGCACAGGCTCGCCGCGCTTGATCTTGTCGACGTTTTCCATACCCTCGATGACCTGGCCCCAAACCGAATACTGGCGGTTCAGCCACGGAGCGTCCTCGAAGCAAATGAAGAACTGCGAGTTGGCCGAATTCGGGTTCTGCGAACGTGCCATCGAGCACGTGCCGCGAACGTGCGCCATGTTCGAGAACTCGGCCTTGAGGTCCGGCTTGTCCGAACCGCCCATGCCGGTGCCGGTCGGATCGCCTGTCTGGGCCATGAAGCCGTCGATCACGCGGTGGAAGACGATGCCGTCGTAGAAGTTCTCGCGGGCGAGTTCCTTGATACGGGCGACATGGTTCGGAGCCACATCCGGCAGAAGCTGGATGACGACCTTGCCCTTGGTCGTTTCCATGATGATCGTGTTTTCGGGGTCCTTGATCTCGGCCATGTGGCGTCCTTCCTGATCTGGAGTTTCTGTTTTACTTGGCGTCCGCGGCAATGCGGACGGAGATCATGCGGTCCGGATCAGTGACTTCGCCGTTGGGGCCCTGTCCGCGCTTGATGTTGTCGACGAATTCCATGCCGCTCTCGACGTTGCCGACGATGGTGTACGAGCCATCGAGGAACGAGCCCGGAGCAAACATGATGAAGAACTGCGAATTGGCTGAGTTCGGATCCTGCGAACGGGCCATACCTACCGTGCCGCGCGCGAACGTCTCGTTGGAGAACTCGGCCTCGATGTTCGGAAGCGACGAGCCGCCCATGCCGACCCGCTGGCTGTTGTAGCCGTTCTCGAGGTCGCCAAACTGCACGTCGCCGGTCTGGGCCATGAAGCCCTCGATCACGCGGTGGAAGGCCACATTGTCGTACTCGCCGTCGCGAACCAGCTTCTTGATCTGTGCAACATGCTTCGGCGCCAAATCCTCACGCAGCGCGATCACCACCTCGCCGTCCTTGAGCTTGATGATCATCGTGTTCTCGGGATCTGCCGCGAGTGCTGCAGAGCCAGCGAACAGGCTGGCCGCGACAAAGGCAGACGAGACGAATTTCAGAAACTGCATGAGTGGCTCCGTGTTCAGGCCTTGAACTTTCGTTCAAGCGCCTCGGCAACATTGGACGGGACGAAAGGGCGGATGTTGCCGCCCATCGCGGCAATCTGCCGGACGAGTGTGGCGGTAATCGTGCGCACCGAGGGGCTTGCCGGCAAGAACACCGTCTGCAGCTCTGGCGCCATTATTCCATTCATGCCCGCCATCTGCATCTCATAGTCGAGATCGGTGCCATCGCGCAGGCCCCGGATCAGCATCGACGCGCCGTGCTCGCGCGCGGCATCTACCAGCAGCCCTCTGAACGAGACGATCTTCAATTTTGCAGCGTCCACGCCCGGTTCCTGCTTCGCCCACCCCTCGATGAGTTCCACGCGCTCCTCGAAGGTGAACAGCGGCTGCTTGGACGCCTGGATACCAATCCCGACAATCACCTCGTCGGCGAAAACCATCGCGCCCTTGAGCACATCGAGGTGGCCGTTGGTCAGCGGGTCGAATGACCCGGCATAGAATGCGATGCGGCTCTTCATGGTCTGGCTTCTATCTGGACGAACAGCCCAAGGCAATCGGGCATCCGGCAGCAGATGAATGCCGGATGAACGGCTCCCTCAGTAACGGTTCAAGCTGAATCCTTCAAAACCGCATTCAGCATGAAACGAAAGGCCGCTTCAACCGTTACCTGAGCACGAAGGAGATGCGCGATGATGATCTACCTGCTTGCTGCCACCATGACCCTAGCCATGCTGATTGCAACCGCCCTGGGTCTCCACAATGAAGCCCAGAGCGTTAAGCTGGAAGCGCAGCGTAAGGCTGCTCGTCGCAACATCACCTTCGGCTAACTTAGTCCTCCAGTGGTGCGGGTGGTGCATCCTGCGCGCCATCCGCACTTTCTTCATTGTCTTCCGGTTCGGAGATCCGCTCCACGGAGACAACCTTCTCACCCTCAGCCAGATCGAAGATGGTCACGCCCTTGGTTGCGCGGCTGGCGAGACGTATGCCGTTGACCGGCACACGGATCACCTGGCCGCCATCGGAAACCAGCATGATCTGGTCTTCGTTCTCGACCGGGAAGCCCGCAACAAGACGACCAATTTCGGCGACCTTAGAAACATCGGTGGCGCGGATGCCCTTGCCGCTGCGTCCGGTGACGCGGAAGTCGTAGGACGACGAGCGCTTGCCATAGCCGTACTCGGTGACGGTGAGCACGAACTGCTCACGCGCCCTAAGCTCGTCGAAGCGCTCCGGCGACAGCGCGGTCTCCTCGCCAACATCCTCGTTGGTGAGGCTGATCTCCTCACCCTCGGTCTCTCCATTCGCCAGGCGACGCTCCGCAGCTGCTTGCCGCAGATATGCCGCACGCTCTGCCGGGCTTGCGTCGACGCCATGCAGGATCGTCATGGAGATCGCCTGCTCGTTTTCGCCGAGTGCGATGCCGCGCACGCCCTGGGAGTCGCGGCCCTTGAAGACGCGGACCTCCGTGACCGGGAAGCGGATGCACTGGCCGGAGTTTGCGATCAACAGCACGTCGTCGTGTTCGGTGCAGGTTTCGACTGCAAGGATGGCATCGCCTTCCTCGTCGAACTTCATCGCGATCTTGCCGTTCCGGTTCACCTGGACGAAGTCGCTCAGCTTGTTCCGCCGCACGGTGCCACGCGTCGTCGCGAACATCACGTCGAGGTTCGACCAGCTGCTCTCGTCCTCGGGCAGCGGCAGGATGGCCGTGATGCGATCGCCGGCCTCAATGTTGAGCAGGTTGACGAGCGCCTTGCCACGGGACTGCGGCGTTCCGATTGGCAGGCGCCAGACCTTCTCCTTGAAGACGATGCCGCGCGAGGTGAAGAACAGGACCGGCGTGTGGGTGCTGGCGACGAACAGACGCGTGACGTAGTCCGTGTCCTTCGTTGCCATGCCGGAGCGACCCTTGCCGCCGCGAGCCTGCGCCCGGTAGATCGAGAGCGGCACGCGCTTGATGTAGCCCTCGTGCGTGACCGTAACGACCATGTCCTCGCGCTGGAT
>Ga0182740_1000103_pt1 | contig 142172 bp, 141 predicted proteins | sample eDN5th37CKraftBY_FD_128872 | JGI IMG/M metagenome (GOLD analysis project Ga0182740, IMG submission 128872) | Enriched backyard soil microbial communities from Emeryville, California, USA - eDNA 5th pass 37_C Kraft BY (version 2) (version 2) | ecosystem: Environmental > Terrestrial > Soil >... | reverse complement strand
GACGAACACACCGGCATACCGCTGTATCTCGGGCGGGCGCGGCGCACCGCCTCCGCCGGGCAGCGCCTGGCCATCTGGGCACGCGACCGCGGCTGCACCCGCCCCGGCTGCACCGCCAACGGCTACCGCTGCCAAGCCCACCACGCCACCACCGACTTCTCCAAGGGCGGACTCACCGACGCCGACGCTCTGGCCCTGGCCTGCGGCTGTGACAACCGCCTCGTCGGCGACGCCCCCAACAAATGGACCACCCGCATCAACAACCACGGCCAATGCGAATGGATCCCACCGCAACTACTCGACCGCGGCCAACACCGCACCAACACCTACCACCACCCCGAAACCCTCCTCGCAGACCTCACGCGCGACCAGAAGACCGGCAGCGAGACCCATGCGAAGCAGGCCGCAGACACCGAGCCAGACACCGCAATAGCCCGTGGCAACGACCTCAGCGACAGGCCGGCAATCCCACCCGAACTGCTCGACCAAAACCACCAACAACCCAACACCAACCACCACCCCGACACCCAGCCCGCAGACCACCCCCGAGACACCACCAGCAGCACCACCAGAGACACCAACCACCACAACGGGAACGGAGACAGAAACAGCGGCGACACCCACAACAACAACGGCAGTGGCGACGACGGCGAATCAGACTGTCACCCAGCATGATCGTGCTGCCCACACCACGGACGCAGACAGTACGAGTCCCACCGTCCGCCGGTGTGGCGCCCCGTCACGCGATCACCCCGAGGACACGGGGATGGGCCACTCCCGTGCGTACTCATCACAACGATGTCGCGATGTGCGAACGTACGGCAGCGATCTCGTCGAGCACCGGGAAGAGGGCGACGACGAATAACCCGAATCAGCAAGTGACGTCGACGTACACCGTCTTCGCCGTCACGCTGGTACGCAGATCGTCCATGGCCCCAGGGAATCCCGAGTCGGTGCGCGTGAACGTCTGCCCGGGCCGAATCGCCTTCACCGCACAGCCGTCCAACGAACCGGCGCCTACGGTGTTGACCACGACGTGATAACCCTGCGCCCGAAGCTCGCTGACAGTCTGCGACGGCGACGACGGACCCTCCGGCGCGGCGGAAGCGATGCCGGCTGAACCCAGGACCGTACCGACAGCCGCGGCTGCTGAAGCACACGCGACCACCAAGAGAGACTTCATTGCAATTCCTTCGCTGTTTCTTCCGTGAGGCCAGAACGGCCGACACCTCATGACACGACGGCGCACGAATGCAGGTTCAACCGCAAGTCATTACCGATTCATTACCGGGTGAACGGAAGGAACCGATTTACGGTGAGCTATGCGACTCGTACCGGTAGCGCTCGCGGTCCTGGCACTCACGGCGTGCGCGAACACCGTGAACGCCGACGATCAAACCCTCGACGGCCGCACGTTCGTCTCGGTGGAGGTCGAAGGTGAACAGATTCCCGGAGGCGGTCCTTTGACCGTGCAGTTCGACGGCGGGCAGATCAGCACGTTCGCGGGGTGCAACCACGGGTCGGGGACGGCCGACCTCTCGGACGGCCGCATCGCAACACAACTCGCCAGCACGATGATGGCGTGCCCGCGACCGGTCGGTGATGCCGATCAGTGGATGTCACGGTTCTTCGACGCCCAACCGTCGTGGTCGCTCGACGGTGACACCCTCGTCCTCAAGACCGACAACGCCACGGTCACACTGCAGGACAAGAAGGTGGTCCACCCGGATCGGCCGCTGACGGGAACCACCTGGCAGGTGACCAGCCTCGTGTCGCCGCAATCGGTCAGCACATCGACAGCACTGGAGAATTCCAAGCCCACGCTGACGATCGCCGAGGACGGCAACGTCACCGGGTTCACGGGCTGCAACCAGTTCAACGGCCATGCCGAGGTTTCCGGCACGCCCGCGATCATCGAGTTCGGTCCGTTGGCAACGACACGCAAGGCGTGCCCGCAGGACACAGATCAGGTCGAACGCACCGTGCTGCGGGTGCTCACGGGCAAAGTGCAGTCCGAGATCTCCTCCGACGAGCTGCGCCTGACCGGCGCGGACGGATACGGGCTCGTCCTGCGGGCCCAGTAGCCACACACGATCACAGCGGCGACGCGCCCCGCAGGTGTTCGAAGATCAGCGACGTCTGTGTGCCCGCCACATCGGAGTCGGCATTGAGGTTCTCCACCACGAACTTCCGGAGATCCTCGGTGTCGCGGGCGGCCACGTGCAGGATGAAGTCGTCGCCGCCGGCGAGGAAGTACACATCCATCACTTGAGGCCGGGTCCGAATATGCGCGATGAAGCTGCGGATCTTGCCGCGCGCGTTGGATTGCAGGCTCACCGAGATCATCGCTTGCAAGCCCAGACCGACGGCCGCAGGGTCGATGTCGGTGTAGAACCCGCGGATCACACCGATCTCCTGCAACCGGCGAACGCGTCCGTGGCACGTCGACGGAGCTATCCCGACCATCTCGGCCAGCGCACTGTTGGGTATGCGTGCATCGTCGTGCAACGCCAGCAAAATGCGGCGGTCGATGTCGTCGAGGTCGCGGGCCCGAACATCCTTCGGCGAACCGGGCGTTTGGACGCCCGTGATCGATGATCCTTCACTCACGGCACAATCCTAACGAATTTTCGACACAGATATTGCTCACAATTCGAAGGTTCTTCACACTTAGAGGTGACATTACCCCTTCTGAAGGAGCGATCATGCTCGTCGGAATCCCGACCGAGATCAAGAACAACGAGTACCGGGTCGCCATCACCCCGGCTGGTGTGGCAGAGCTGACCCGCAGAGGTCACGAGGTGATCATCCAGGCCGGTGCCGGTGAGGGCTCGGCCATCTCGGATCGCGACTTCAAGGCGGCGGGCGCCGAGATCGTCAACACCGCCGACCAGGTCTGGTCGGAAGCAGAACTGCTGCTCAAGGTGAAAGAACCGATCGAGCCCGAGTACTCGCGGATGCGCAAGGGCCAGACCCTGTTCACCTACCTGCACCTCGCGGCGTCCAAGCCGTGCACGGACGCGCTGCTGGCGTCCGGCACCACGTCGATCGCCTACGAGACCGTGCAGACCGCCGAGGGCGCGCTGCCCCTGCTGGCGCCGATGAGCGAGGTCGCCGGCCGGCTCTCGGCCCAGGTCGGCGCCTACCACCTCATGCGCAGCTACGGTGGCCGTGGCGTCCTGATGGGCGGCGTCCCGGGTGTCGCGCCTGCCGAGGTCGTCGTGATCGGCGCAGGCACCGCCGGCTACAACGCCGCGCGTGTCGCTGCGGGCATGGGCGCCCACGTGACGGTGTTCGATCTCAACATCAACACGTTGCGCCGCGTCGACGGCGAGTTCGGCGGACGCATCGAGACCCGCTACTCGTCGAGCCTCGAACTCGAAGAAGCGGTCAAGAAGGCCGACCTGGTGATCGGCGCGGTCCTGGTGCCCGGCGCCAAAGCGCCGAAACTGGTGACCAATTCGACTGTCGCGCACATGAAGCCGGGTGCGGTGCTGGTCGACATCGCGATCGACCAGGGTGGCTGCTTCGAGGACTCGCGGCCCACCACGCACGACGAGCCCACCTTCAAGGTCCACGACACGATCTTCTACTGCGTGGCCAACATGCCCGGCGCGGTGCCGCGCACGTCGACGTTCGCGCTGACCAACTCGACCATGCCGTACGTGCTCAAGCTCGCCGACAAGGGTTGGCAGGCCGCCTGCGCGTCCGATTCCGCTCTGGCCAAGGGTCTCTCGACCCACGACGGCAAGCTGCTGTCCGAGGCCGTCGCGAAGGATCTGGACCTGCCGTTCACCGACGCGGCACAGTTCCTGGCGTAACAACCGAACCGTGATCGCCCGGCCGGAACCGTTCCGGCCGGGCGATTTTCGTCAGTGCACGCCGAGTTCGGGCAGCACCAGCGCGGTGAGTTCCCCGATGAGGGGCCGGAACCCGTCCGCGTTCGGATCGTCGCCGCGCGTCCGCACCATCAACGCCAGCAGGATGCGCTGCCCCTGCGGGCCGTAGGCGATACCCACATCGTTGGTGGATCCGTAGTCGCCGCTGCCGGTCTTGTCGGCACTGGTCCAGCCGTCCGGCAAACCCGCACGCAGGCTGGAGGTCTCGTTGGCCCGCATCCACTCGTCGAGCAATTGACGCTGCGGCGGGCCCAGCACGTCGCCGGTCAGCATGGCGCGGAAACCTCCGGCCAGCGCGGCCGGGGTGCTGGTGTCACGCGGATCGCCGGGCACCGCCGAGTTCAGTTCGATTTCCCAGCGGTCCAGGCGTGTGCGCTGGTCGCCGATCGACCGCGCGAACGCGGTGATCTCGGCCGGCCCGCCGATCTGCTTGAGCAACAGGTTGGCCGCGGCGTTGTCGCTGCGCTGCAGTGCCGCCTGGCACAACTCGGCCAAAGTCATCTCACCGCCGGCGTGCGTCTCGGTGATCGGCGAGTTGCTCAGCAGCGCCGCGGGATCCACGAAGACACGATCGTCCAGCGACAACTCGCCGCGCTCGGCGCCCCGCAGGATCCGGGCCGCGAGGTAGGCCTTGAACGTCGAGCACATCGCGAACGAGTCGTCGGCGCGGTGCGCGACCGTACGGTTCGAATCGAGGTCGACGGCATAGATGCCGATGGATGCGTTGTTCCGTCGTTCGAGATCGGCGATCCGGTCGTCGACGGGAGCGGCGGAAGCCGTCGGCATACGCACACCGGCGACCGCCATCACTGCCAGGGATCCGATCAACACACTGCGTCGTGAGAGATTCGTCATCCGACCCAATCTAGCGGATCAGCTGGCAATATCCTGAAGACGTTGCGGCAGCGCCACTTTCGCCGCGTCGGGGCCGAGCACGGCAGCGCCGTAGTCGCGGGTCAGCAGTTGGCGCGCCACCGCGTTGACCTCGTCGAGGGTCACAGCGTCGATCTGTGCGAGCGTCTGCTCGATGCTGCGGTGCTCGCCGTAGTTCAGTTCGGCGCGCCCGATCCGGTGCATGCGCGAAGCGGAATCCTCCAGGCCCAGCACCAGGCCACCCCGCAGTGAGCCCTTGGCGATCCGGCACTCGTTCTCGCTGATGCCGTCACGGGCAACGGTTTCCAGGACGTCGGTGGTCACCCGCACGACTTCGTCGAACCGCTCAGGCAGACATCCGGCATAGATCGACAGCGCGCCGCTGTCGGAGAAGGTGTCCACAGTGGAGTACACCGAGTACGCCAGTCCGCGGGTTTCGCGGATCTCCTGGAACAGACGCGAACTCAGGCCGCCACCGAGCGCGGTGTTGAGAACCGAGAGCGCCCAACGGTGTTCCCAGTGCCGCCCGGGTGTGCGGACGCCCAGGGACACGTGGGTCTGCTCGCCGTCGCGTTCGACGACGCGCAGCGAAGGCCGGCCCGGCACGCGGCCGCTGCCCTTGCGGGGCGGCACGGCGTCGCGTCCCTCGACCAACCGCCTGCCGAAATGTTCACGCGCCAGGGCGACGACCTCGTCGTGGTCGACGTTTCCTGCCACCGCGAGCACCATGCGGTCCGGTGTGTAGCGCCGGACGTGGAAAGAATGCAGTTGTGCCCGAGTCATATCCGAGATCGACTCGACACTGCCGATCACGGGCCTGCCGACGGGATGGTCGCCGAACATCGCCGAGAGGAAGACGTCCCCGAGAGTGTCCTCTGGGTCGTCGTCGCGCATCGCGATCTCCTCGAGCACGACATCGCGCTCGACCTCGACGTCCTCGGCCGCGCAGCGGCCACGCAACACGACGTCGGCAACGAGGTCGACCGCGAGTTCCAGATCGGAATCCAGCACATGCGCGTAGTAGCACGTGTGTTCACGTGCGGTGAACGCATTCAGCTCACCGCCCACCGCGTCGACTGCCTGGGCGATGTCCACCGCGGTGCGGGTCGGCGTGGATTTGAACAGCAGGTGCTCCAGGAAGTGCGCGGCCCCCGCGACGCTGCGTCCCTCGTCACGGGAGCCGACACCGACCCATACCCCCACCGACGCCGAGTGCACGTAAGGGAGATATTCGGTGACGACGCGCAGTCCGCCGGGCAGCGTGGTCCGGCGGACCTGCGACGTTTCCAGTCTGGTCTCGGTCAACGACGAAGCCGATGACGCCTGATCAGGCCTCGGCCGGCGCAACATCGGCGGCAGCGCCCTCGGCCTTCTCTGCACCCTTGTCACCGGAGGCCGACTCGGCGGACTCCGCCGACTCCTCGGCCACCAGCACCAGCGAGATCTTGCCGCGGTTGTCGATGTCGGCGATCTCCACGCGGAGCTTGTCGCCGACCTTCACCACGTCCTCGACCTTGGCGATGCGCTTGCCCTTGCCGAGCTTGCTGATGTGCACCAGCCCGTCACGGCCCGGAAGCAGCGACACGAACGCACCGAAGTCGGTGGTCTTGACGACCGTGCCGAGGAACCGCTCGCCGACCTTGGGCAGCTGCGGGTTGGCGATCGCGTTGATCTTGTCGATCGCGGCCTGCGCCGACAACCCGTCGGCGGCACCGACGAACACCGTGCCGTCGTCCTCGATCGAGATCTGCGCGCCGGTCTCCTCGGTGATCGAGTTGATCATCTTGCCCTTGGGGCCGATGACCTCGCCGATCTTGTCCACCGGCACCTTGATCGTGGTGATCCGAGGCGCGTACGGGCTCATCTCGTCGGGACGGTCGATCGCCTCGGCCATCACGTCGAGAATCGTCAGACGCGCGTCCTTGGCCTGGCTCAGCGCACCGGCGAGCACCTGCGAGGGGATGCCGTCGAGCTTGGTGTCGAGCTGCAGCGCGGTCACGAAGTCCTTGGTGCCGGCGACCTTGAAGTCCATGTCACCGAAGGCGTCCTCGGCACCGAGGATGTCGGTGAGGGCGACGTAGCGCTTCTCGACCTTGCCGTCCACCTCGACATCGTCGGACACCAGACCCATGGCGATGCCGGCGACCGGAGCCTTGAGCGGCACACCCGCGTTGAGCAGGGCGAGCGTCGAGGCGCACACCGAACCCATCGAGGTCGAGCCGTTGGAGCCCAGCGCCTCGGACACCTGGCGGATGGCGTACGGGAACTCTTCGATGCTCGGCAGCACCGGCACCAGCGCCCGCTCGGCCAGCGCGCCGTGGCCGATCTCGCGACGCTTCGGCGAGCCGACGCGGCCGGTCTCACCGGTCGAGTACGGCGGGAAGTTGTAGTGGTGCATGTAGCGCTTGGTGTTCTCCGGCCCCAGCGAGTCGATCTGCTGGGCCATCTTGATCATGTCCAGCGTGGTGACACCCAGGATCTGGGTCTCGCCGCGCTCGAACAGCGCGCTGCCGTGCGCCCGCGGGATCACCGCGACCTCGGCGGAAAGCGCACGGATGTCGGTGATGCCACGGCCGTCGATGCGGAAGTGGTCGGTCAGGATGCGCTGGCGCACAAGCTTTTTGGTCAGCGAGCGGAACGCCGCGCCGATTTCCTTCTCACGCCCGGCGTACGGCTCGGCGAGGCGCTCGAGCACCTCGACCTTGATCTCGTCGGTGCGGTCGTTGCGCTCGGTCTTGCCCGCGATGGTCAGCGCCTCCGCCAGCGCGTCGGTGGCCACCGAGGCCACCGCGTCGTACACGTCGGCCTCGTAGTCAGGGAACACCGGGTACTCACCGGCCGGCTTGGCGGCGCGATCGGCAAGTTCCTGCTGCGCGGCGCACAGCGCCTTGATGAACGGCTTGGCGGCCTCGAGGCCCTCGGCCACGACGGCCTCGGTGGGGGCCTGCGCGCCGCCCGCGACGAGGTCGACGACGTTCTCGGTGGCCTCGGCCTCGACCATCATGATCGCGACATCGCCGTCTTCGAGGACGCGCCCGGCAACCACCATGTCGAACACGGCGCGCTCGAGCTGCTCGACGGTCGGGAAGGCGACCCAGGTGCCGTCGATCAGGGCGATGCGGGTGCCGCCGACGGGGCCCGAGAAGGGCAGACCGGCGAGCTGCGTCGACATCGAGGCGGCGTTGATCGCGAGCACGTCGTACAGATCCTTGGGATCCAGGCTCATCACGGTCACGACGACCTGGATCTCGTTGCGCAGACCGTCGACGAACGACGGGCGCAGCGGACGGTCGATCAGGCGGCAGGTCAAAATCGCGTCGGTGGAGGGACGGCCCTCACGGCGGAAGAACGAACCGGGGATGCGGCCCGCGGCGTACATGCGCTCCTCGACGTCCACCGTGAGCGGGAAGAAGTCGAAGTGGTCCTTGGGGTTCTTGCTGGCGGTCGTCGCGCTCAGCAGCATGGTCTCGTCATCGAGGTAGGCGACGGCGGAGCCGGCGGCCTGCTGGGCGAGGCGCCCGGTCTCGAAACGGATGGTGCGGGTGCCGAAGCTCCCGTTGTCGATGACAGCGGTCGATTCGTACACACCGTCTTCAAGTTCGACTACAGACATTTAGTCCAGTGGCCTCTTTCAAATTCATCATCTTTTTCGCGTCGTCACGCTCAGAAAGCCACTGCTCTTGAACGGCTACGGCCGTCGATCGAAGCTGTCGGGATGAACCTGTTTGGATTCCCGGCAGCCACTACCGAAGACCGCCCGATCAGGCTGGCCCTGACGTGACTCGCAGGAACGTCACCCACGGATCGCGGGTGCCGCACCTGACGTTCGTACGACCAACGAGCGCCCACTGAGCAGACTTCGGCCATCGAACGCCCTCATGTTACACGGCAGCAACAGCCTGAACGCCACTGCAGCACTCATTGGCCCTGGTTGGGCCCGCGCTCAGCGGACGTTCTCGACGCAGACCGTGAACTGTCGCTCGTCGTACGCGTAGCCAAGGCCGGTCGCGCACTGGTCGGGATTGGAGATCCCCTCCAGGACCTCTGTGACCCGTTGCCGGTGCGGCGCACCGGCATCCGAGCAGTCGACCCGGTAGGGGTCGGTGTTGTTCTCCGGGTCGACGTTCATGCATCCGCCGACGACCCAGTCGATATCCATGCACACGGTGTGCGTCTCACCACTGAACCGGCTGCTCAGCGTGTAATAGGAGTCCACGTCGGCGGGACACTGGTCGCTGTCGGCGACCGTCTGGACCACCTTGTAGTTGGACTTCTTGCTGCCGCACTCGGCCCTGGTGGCCTCGGGTTGGTCGAAGGTGCCGCCGAGTTCGAGGCAGTCCCCCGCCTGCATGTCCGCGGACGCCGCGGAGGATGCGCACCCGGTCACACCCACGAAAACCAGAACCGCGGCCGTCGCAAGGACGGCCGCGGATGTGGATCCCACTGAGGACCGCGTCAGCGACGCAGTCCGAGGCGCTCGATGAGCGAGCGGTAGCGGGCGACGTCGACCTGCGCGACGTACTTCAGCAGGCGACGGCGACGACCCACGAGCAGCAGCAGACCGCGCCGCGAGTGGTGATCGTGCTTGTGCACCTTGAGGTGCTCGGTGAGGTCCTGGATGCGCTTGGTCAGCAGCGCGACCTGCGCCTCCGGGGAGCCGGTATCGGTGTCATGCAGGCCGTACTGGCCCAGGATCTCTTTTTTCTGCTCGGCGGTAAGCGCCACGAAACAACTCCATCAATCGGTCCGCGAACAAATTCTCGACACAGCCACCGCGGCCTGCAGCATGCGCCGGATCGCCGAGAAGTGTAGCAGCGCCGCGGCCGCTAGACAGAATCGCGCAGGATCGTTCGGGCGCGCTCGACGTCACGTTCCATCGCGACCACGAGATCGTCGACCGACTCGAACTTCTCCTGGCCGCGGATGCGGGACACGAAATCGACCGCGACGTGCTGACCGTACAGGTCGGCAGATGTGTCGAGCACGAACGCCTCGACCGTGCGGGTGCGGCCCGAGAACGTCGGATTGGTCCCCACCGACACCGCGGCCTGATACCGCTCCCCCGGCACGACGGTTCCCACCTGCGGTCCCTGGCCGAGCACCGTGAACCAGGCCGCGTAGACGCCGTCGGCGGGGATCGCCGAGTACATGGGCGGTGCCACGTTGGCCGTCGGGAACCCGAGCACCCGGCCACGGCCGTCGCCGCGCACCACGACCCCCTCGACGCGGTGGGGACGGCCCAGCGCCTCGGCCGCGGCGACCATGTCGCCCGCGTCGACGCAGGCCCGGATGTAGGTCGACGAGAACGTCACCGTCTCGTTGCGGTGATGCTCGGCGACCAGCGACATCGCCTCGACGGCGAACCCGAAGCGCTCACCGGCCTTGCGCAGCATGTCGACGTTGCCCGCGGCCTTCTTGCCGAACGTGAAGTTCTCCCCCACGACCACCTCGACGACGTGCAGGTGCTCGACGAGCAGCTCGTGGATGTAGCGCTCAGGGGTCAGCTTCATGAAGTCGGAGGTGAACGGCATCACCAGGAACACGTCGATCCCGAGTTCCTCGACCAGCTCGGCGCGCCGGGTCAGGGTGGTCAGCTGCGCCGGGTGGTTACCCGGGAACACCACCTCCATCGGATGGGGATCGAACGTCATCAGCACCACGGGGACTCCACGGGCCCGGCCCGCCTTGACCGCGTGGTTGATCAGCTCCGCATGCCCACGATGGACGCCGTCGAACACCCCGATGGTCAGAACGCACCGGCCCCAGTCCGTGGGGATCTCGTCTTGCCCACGCCAGCGTTGCACAGCAGTTAGCCTACGACCCGCCCGCGCGGCGGGCGGCTCTAGATCCCCAGATCAAATGATGATTGCCTAAACTTCCATACTGTGAGTCCAGACGGTGACCATCGCGACCTCTCGTCGGTTGCCCAGGATTATCTGAAAGTGATCTGGACAGCCCAGGAATGGTCTCGCGAGAAGGTCAGCACGAAACTGCTGGCCGAACGCATCGGCGTATCGGCGTCGACCGCATCGGAGTCGATCCGCAAACTCGCCGATCAGGGTCTGGTCCACCACGAGAAGTACGGTGCGGTCACCCTGACCGACGCCGGCAGGCGCGCCGCGCTCGCAATGGTCCGCCGGCACCGGCTGATGGAGACGTTCCTGGTGCAGGAACTCGGCTACGGCTGGGACGAGGTCCACGACGAGGCCGAGATCCTCGAGCACGCGGTGTCCGACCGCATGCTCGACCGCATCGACGCCAAGCTCGGCCACCCCACGCGTGACCCGCACGGCGATCCGATCCCGGCCGCCGACGGTCAGGTCCCCACGCCGCCGGCCCGGCAGCTGTCGGTGTGCCAGGACGGCGACGCCGGCACGGTGGCCCGCATCTCCGACGCCGATCCGGAGATGCTGCGCTACTTCGACAGCGTCGGCATCAGCCTCGATTCGCGCCTGCGGGTGGTGGCCCGCCGTGATTTCGCGGGCACCATCTCGGTGGCCATCGAGGACCCGGCCGTGCCCGAGGGTGATCCCGAGGCCACGGTCGACCTGGGCAGCCCCGCGGCCGAGGCCATCTGGGTCGTCGGCGCGAGCTGACGTTCGAATCACGGCGATTTTTACCAGTGCGTAAGACGCGGCGCCGAACCACAATGACTTCTTTGTGACTGTCTCATTGCACTGGTTCCTGCCCACCTACGGCGACAGCCGGCTCATCGTCGGGGGTGGCCACGGCACACCCCTCGGCGCCGCCGGCGGCGATCGCGAGGCCAGCATCGACTACCTCGCGTCGATCGTCCGGGCGGCCGAGCGATTCGGTTTCACCGGTGCACTGATCCCCACGGGCGCCTGGTGTGAGGACGCCTTCGTCACCGCCGCGCTGCTGGCGCGCGAGACCACGTCGCTGGCGTTCCTCGTGGCCTTCCGTCCCGGCCTGGTGAGCCCGACGCTGTCGGCGCAGATGGCCGCGACGTTCGCCAAGCACGCGCCGGGCCGGATCCTGCTCAACGTCGTCGTCGGCGGCGAGGCCCACGAGCAGCGCGCGTTCGGTGATCACCTCGACAAGGACGAGCGCTACGCGCGCTGCGACGAATTCCTCGACGTCGTGCGCCGGTTGTGGGCCGGTGAGACCGTGACCCATCGCGGCAAGTACATCGACGTCGAGGAGGCGTCGCTGGCCGCGCCGCCGAATCCGGTGCCGCCGTTGTACTTCGGCGGCAGCTCGGCCGCGGCGGGCCCGGTCGCCGCGCGGCATTCCGACGTGTACCTCACCTGGGGTGAACCGCCGGAGGCCGTTCGCGAGAAGATCGAGTGGATCCGTAAACTCGGTGAGGAGCAGGGCCGCAAGTTGCGCTTCGGCATCCGGTTGCACACCATCTCCCGCGACACCTCCGAAGAAGCGTGGGCGCAGGCCGACAAGCTGGTCGCCGCGCTCGACGAGGAGACCGTGCGCAAGGCCCAGGAAGGCCTCGCCCGCAGCCAGTCCGAGGGCCAGCGCCGCATGCTGGCGTTGCACGAGGCCAACCGTCTCAACGGAACCTGGAGCGACGCACGGAGTCTGGAGATCGCGCCGAACCTGTGGGCCGGTGTCGGCCTGGTGCGCGGCGGTGCGGGCACCGCTCTGGTGGGCAGCCACACCGAGGTCGCCGACCGGATCGCCGAGTACGCCGAGATCGGTATCGACGAGTTCATCTTCTCGGGTTACCCGCACCTCGAGGAGCTGTACTGGTTCGGCGAGGGCGTGGTTCCGATCCTGCGCAAGCGCGGCCTGTTCGACGCCGGTGCGCTCGACTGCGCGCCTGCCTCGATTCCGTTCGTCGGCGCTGCGCGCTGATCCGGGGGGCACATCATGACGGCCACTTCGGCCACACGGATCGGTTCGGCCAAGGACGCGCTGATCGAGGCGGCGCGGTTGTCGGCGGTGTTCGCCGAGGGCGCGGGTGCCCGCGACGCCGATCGGCGTCTGCCGCACGACGAGATCCGCGCGCTCAAGGAATCCGGTCTGCTCGCGATCACCGTGCCGGTCGCCCACGGCGGCATCGACATGCCCTCGACGGTGCTCGCCGAGGTGATCCGGCTGCTCAGTCACGGCGACTCGTCGATCGGCCAGATCCCGCACTCGCACTTCACGTTTCTCGAGGCGCTGCGGCTGCAGGGCACCGAATCCCAGCGTGCGTTCTTCTACGGCCTGGTGCTCGACGGCGCGCTGTTCGCCAACGCGCAGGCCGAACGGGGCCCGCACCCGACCGATGTGGACACCACGACGCTGCGGCCTGCCGGTGACGGATATGTGTTGAGCGGGCGCAAGTTCTACTCGACCGGGGCGCTGTTCGCCGACTGGATCCTGGTGCGTGCGTCGTTGTCCGACGGGTCGGTGACGGTGCAGACGGCGTCGACCCCGAAGGCCGTGGCGTTCGTGCCGCGCGATGCCGCCGGGGTCACCATCGTCGACGACTGGGACGGCATGGGTCAGCGGACGACGGCGTCCGGCACCGTCACGCTCGACAACGTGCAGGTGCCCGCCGCGCACGTCGTGCCGTTCACCGCGATCTTCGCCGAACCGACGGTGTACGTGTCGCGCGCGCAGTTGCTGCATGCCGCGATCGACGTCGGCATCGCAACGGCGGCACTCGACGAGGGGGTGCGCCAGGCGGCAAGGGCCCGGCCGCATTTCGAATCGAAGGTGGCAAGTGTCGCCGACGACCCGACGGTCGTGCAGGCCGCAGGCGAACTGGCCGTGACGGTGCGCAGCGCGCAGGCGCTGCTCGCCGAGGCGGCCCGCCAGGTCGATGCGGCCCGAGCCGACCTCACCGACGAGACCGCAGCGGCGGCGTCCATCGCGGTGGCCGTCGCCAAGGTGGCCGCGGTGCGGGCGTCACTGGACGCGTCGAGCGCGCTGTTCGAACTCGGTGGCACCCGAAGCGCCTCGGCCGGCGGCAATCTCAGCCGTTACTGGCGCGACGCACGCACGCACACGCTGCACGATTCGACCCGGTGGAAACTGCGCCACATCGGCCGCTACACGCTGTCGGGCACGAAACCGCCGCGCCACAGCCAGATCTGACCCCGGCTACGGGGTGGGGCTACAGGGTGGCCGGCCGCAACACGACGACGTTCCTGGTGCGGCCGGCGCCGTCCTGCAGCAGTGCGATGACACGACCGTCGGGTGCCGTCGCGGCGTACACGCCGTCGATACCTGCGGGCCGCAGCGGCCTGCCGTGCCTGGTGTCCTCGGTCTCCTCGGCACTCAGGTCCCGGCGCGGGAAGCCGACCAGGCATGCGGTGTCCAGGCTGTAGCTCAATTGCGGGTGCTCGGCAAGTTCGTCGAGCGTGCGGGCCTCGTCGAGGCCGTACCGGCCGACGCGCGTACGGCGCAGCACCGTGAGGTGCCCGCCCACGCCGAGCGCCGCACCGACGTCGCGGGCCAGCGCCCGGATATAGGTGCCCGACGAGCAGTCCACCTCGACGTCGACGTCGACGAAGTCGGGGAAATCGTCCGGGCGCCGGATGTCGAGCACGTCGAACCGGTCGATGCGCACGGGCCTGGCGGCGAGTTCGACGCTCTGCCCCTCGCGCGCGAGCTTGTAGGCGCGTTGTCCGCCCACCTTGATGGCGCTGACCGCCGACGGCACCTGCTCGATGTCGCCGCGCAGGTCGGCCACGGCTGCGTGGATCTGCTCGTCGGTCACGCGGCGCGCCGGAACATCTTCGACCACTTCACCTTCGGCGTCCTCGGTGGTGGTCGTGCGGCCCAGCCGGATGGTCGCGGCGTACGACTTGTCGGTCGCGGTGAGCAGTCCGAGGATCTTGGTGGCGCGTTCGATGCCGATCACCAGCACGCCGGTCGCCATGGGATCGAGCGTGCCCGCATGCCCGACCTTGCGCGTGCCGAACAACCGACGGCACCGCCCCACGACGTCGTGACTCGTCATCCCCGCAGGCTTGTCGACGATCACCAGGCCGGGCTCTGCACCGCTCCTCGCCTGACCGCTCACAGGACGATCGCCGTCACGGCCAGCCCGTCACGCACCGACCACCGCCCGTCGAGCGCGGTGAGCGGTGGCCCGTGTTCGGCCGCGGGGTCGATGAGGATCCTGGATCGGAACGATCCCGCGGTTCCCGAGCCGTCGACCTCGAACGTGATGTGGGCGTCCTCGAACCCCAGCCACCGGTGTGTCAGCGGGTACCACGCCTTGTACGTCGCCTCCTTGGCACAGAACAGGATTCGATCCCAGTGCAGGTCACCGGGCAACCCGCGCAGCTCGGCGCGCTCGATGGGAAGCGTGATCGCGTCGAGGACGCCGTTGGGCAGTACATCGTGCGGTTCGGCGTCGATGCCCACCGAACGCACGTCGGTCGAGCGTCCCACCACCGCGCCGCGGAAGCCCTGGCAGTGGGTCAGACTTCCGACCACACCATCGGGCCAGCACGGCTCGCCCTTGTCGCCCTTGAGGATCGGCACCGGGCCGACACCGAGCTCGCCCAGGGCCTGACGCGCGCAGTAGCGCACCGTGACGAACTCGTTGCGGCGCTTGGCCACCGACCGCGCGATCAACGGCTCCTCTTCGGGCAGCGGCGAAAGGCCGGGCGGGTCGTCGTACACCTCGGCCGAGGCGACACGGTCCGGCAGAACCAGGGAAAGCAGGCTGTCCGTCATAGTCCTCGCCTGGATTTGATGCGCTCCTGCATCTGTTGTGCGTTGGCCCGCATCTCCGGGGTGATCTCGAAGTGCCCGCCGAACTCGTTGAGGTATCCAGGCGCGTACTTGGGGTCGGGCAGGATCTGACGCAGCCAGCGGTACGGCTTGCGGCGGCGCCACTCCCGCGGATAGCCGACCGACACCTCCTCGAAGCGGACGTCGTCGTACCACGTGGTGCGCGGGATGTGCAGGTGGCCGTACACCGAGCAGACGGCGTTGTAGCGCGTGTGCCAGTCCGCGGTGGCCGTGGTGCCACACCACAGCGAGAACTCCGGGTAGAACATCGCGTCGCAGGGTTCGCGGACCATCGGGAAATGGTTCACCAGAACCGTCGGCGTCATCCAGTCGAGGTCCTCGAGCCGCTTGCGGGTGTGCGCCACCCGGTCGCGGCACCACGCGTCGCGCGTCGCGTACGGCTCGCAGGACAGCAGGAACTCGTCGGTGCCCACGATGTTGCGTTCCTTGGCGATCGCGAGGCCCTCGGCCTTGGACGACGCGCCCTCGGGCAGGAACGTGTAGTCGTACAGCAGGAACATCGGCACGATGGTCGCCGGGCCGCCCTGCTCGGTCCACACCGGGAACGGGTGCTCCGGCGTGACGACGCCCATCTGGTCGCACATGTCGACCAGGTAGTCGTAACGGGCCCGGCCGAAGATCTGCATGGGGTCCTTGTTGGTGGTCCACAGTTCGTGGTTGCCGGGCACCCAGATGACCTTCGCGAACCGCTTCCGCAGCAGGTCGAGCGCCCACCGGATCTCGTCCGTGCGCTCACCGACGTCGCCCGCGACGATCAGCCAGTCGTCGGGCGTCGCGGGGTACAGCGACTCGGTGACCGGCTTGTTGCCGGTGTGACCGGTGTGCAGGTCGCTGATCGCCCACAGAACCGGCTGTCGATCCCTCGAATCATGGTCAGTCACCACAACCGTCCAGCCTAACCGGGCGGGCGTACCGGGAAACCCGGCAGGACGCTGGCAACTAGAACGTGTTCTCGTTTATGGTCGAGTCTGCTGTGGCGGACCGCTACACTCCCGGCAAGCCGGGGAACGAATCGCTCGACTACGAGGGGGTGTGAATGGCCGCCAGGGTGCGCCTGCTGTCGGCTCTGTGTGCGCTGGTCGCGGCGGTGATCCTGGTGTGGCAGACCGATCCGGTCGCCGGCACGGGTTCGGCCGCGCCGCGGCTGGACGCCACCGACCTGCCGATGACCAACGTGTCGACCACGATCAAGTGGCCGGTGATCGAGACCACCGATCCCAAGCCGTTCGATCCGTGCAACGACATCCCCATCGACGTCATCGAGCGCATCGGCCTGGCGTGGACACCGCCGATGCCCGAGGACGGCCTGCGGTGTCATTACGACGCGGGCAACTATCAGATGGCGGTCGAGGCGTTCGTGTGGCGCACCTACGAGCAGACCATCCCGGCCGACGCGCTCGAGCTCGACGTCGACGGCCACCGCGCAGCGCAGTACTGGGTCATGAAGCCCACCGACTGGAACGACCGGTGGTGGACGACCTGCATGATCGCGTTCGACACCAGCTACGGCGTGATCCAGCAGTCGCTGTTCTACTCGCCGATCCACTCCCCGGACAAGCCGGACTGCCTACAGACCAACCTGCAGCGGGCCCACGAGCTGGCGCCGTACTACAAGTTCTGATCACAAGTACTGACAGCTGTCAGTACCCTCGGTGCCGTGCCTGGAATCCGCCGTTACACCGGCAAGTTCGCAGCGAAGCTGCTCGGCCTGCCACCGCACAGCACCGACTTCACGGTGCACCACGGACTTCGCGTGCCGATGCGTGACGGTGTCGAACTGGTCGCCGACCACTACGAGCCGCTCACGACGCGCCCGGCGGGCACACTGCTGGTGCGCGGTCCGTACGGACGCCGGTTCCCGTTCTCGGCGATCTTCGCCGAGGTGTACGCCGCCCGCGGCTACCACGTGGTGCTGCAGAGCGTGCGCGGCACGTTCGGCTCGGGCGGCGAGTTCACCCCGATGGTCCACGAGATGGACGACGGCGCCGACACCGTCGCATGGTTGCGCACCCAACCGTGGTTCACCGGATCGTTCGCCACGGTGGGCCTGTCCTACCTCGGTTTCACCCAGTGGGCGCTGCTCGCGGATCCCCCACCCGAGATGAAGGCCGCCGTCATCACCGTCGGCCCGCACGACTTCAGCCAATCGGCTTGGGGCACCGGATCCTTCACCCTGAACGATTTCCTCGGGTGGAGCGCGATGGTGGCCCGGCAGGAAGAACCCGGTGTGGTGCGGGCGCTGGTCCGCCAGTTGCGCTCGCCTGCCGAGGTCGCCAAGGCCGCCGCCGGGGTCCCCGTCGGGCCATCCGGCCGTCGACTGCTCGGCGCGGGCGCACCCTGGTTCGAGTCGTGGCTCGAGCATCCCGATCGCGACGACCCGTTCTGGGAAAGGCTGCGGTTCGACCAGGCCCTCGAACGCGTCGAGGTGCCCATCCTGCTGCTCAGCGGCTGGCAGGACCTGTTCCTCGACCAGACGCTCGAGCAGTACACGCAACTGCACCGGCGCGGCGTGCCCGTCGCCATGACGGTCGGTCCGTGGACCCACACGCAGATGATGACCAAGGGTGCCTCGACGGTGATCGGCGAGTCCCTCGACTGGCTGGGCACGCACCTCGCGGGCGCATCCGGCAGCCATTCCCGCGATCATGTCCGGATCTTCGTCAACCACCACGGCTGGATCGACCTGCCCGAGTGGCCGCCGACCGACTGGCCCACGCGCCGCGACCGCGAACTGTTCCTGCAGCCCGCCGCGCGGCTCACCGACAGCGCTCCGCCGCCGACAGCGGCGCCGTCGTCGTTCACCTACCACCCCGCGCGGCCCACGCCAACGATCGGCGGGCGCCTGCTTTCCCGGGACGGCGGCTACCGCGACGACTCCGAGCTCGCCGCGCGCGACGACGTCGTCACCTTCACGAGCGATCCCCTGCCCGCCGACCTCTACGTGGTGGGCAACCCCGTCGTCGAACTCGTGCACAGCTGCGACAACCCGCACAACGACGTGTTCGTCCGGATCAGCGAGGTCGACGCCAAGGGGCGGTCCCGCAACGTCACCGACGCGTTCCGCCGGCGCACCGGCGAGGTAGGCACACCCGAGACGCTGCGGCTCGAACTCGACGCCGTGGCACACCGTTTCGCGGCAGGCACAAGGATCCGGCTACTGGTGGCAGGCGGTTCGCACCCGCGGTTCGCGCGCAACCTGGGCACCGGTGAACCTCAGCTGTCGGGCTCGCGCCTCAAACAGGCGCGACACTCGGTGCACCACGGCGACGGCGGCGTCTCGCGGCTGATCCTGCCCGCCGGCCCGACACCGCCGCTGGGCCTGCCCACCTGAGAACTCCCGCGTCAAGCCCGCTTCAGGACACGGAACGCCGCACCCGCGCCGCGATGTCACGCAGGTACCCGGCGTCGTGCACAGGTGCCGCGGTCTCGGCCCGCACCGGCAGGTCGACCCAGCTCTTGCAGCCCCCGTAGTCGGGCGTGCGCACCAACGTCACCGGCTCGGCCAGCAGGCTGACCTGCACCAACAGCACGGTCAGCCGATGTTTGGGGCGGAAGTCCAACCGGTCGGCGCGCACCGATTCGGCGGTCCAGATGTGCAGGTCGACGATCTCGTCGATCGCCTCGGGCCGCTCGACGGGCACGGCCGCCACCACCTCCGCCGCCGCGCGGATGGTCAGTGTGTCCTCGGTGCTGTCGGTCGCCGCGGCGTCCACCAGGTCGCGGTGCTCGGGACGCACACGTTCGGCATGGCTGTGCGCGACCGTCGGGAACAGCAGGAAGTCACCCGCGGCCACCTCGAACCGCTTCTCGTGGATGCCGCCCTTGCGCAGCAACACGGTCTGGCGGCCGTCGAGCATCGCGTGGATGGCCGCGCTCCACTCCTTGAGCGCGGTCCGGTGCACCGTGGGTGCGCTCACCGTGCGGCCATCCGCGCGCGAACCTCGGGACGACGCAGCGGCGGAACGGTTTTCGGTGGCTGACGACGTGGCGCGAGTCCCGCGAGCAGCCGCGTCGTGGTCGCGGTGACCTCGGCCACCGCGGTTTCGAACACGTCGACGTTGTCACCGGTCGGGCGCGTGATACCGCTGACCTTGCGCACGTACTGACGTGCCGCGGCCTCGATTTCCTCTGCGGTGGCGGCGGGCTCCAGGCCCCGCAGTTCGGTGATGTTCCGGCACATGGAACCCACGATAGGCGCGTTGGGTGCGCCGGTTACGGTGAGCGGCATGGCTGACTCCCCCGTTCTCCTCGTCGACACCACCGACCGCGTGCGGACGCTGACGCTCAACCGGCCGCAGTCGCGCAACGCGCTGTCGGCGGAGCTGCGGTCCACTTTCTTCCGCGCGCTGAGCGATGCCCAGAACGACGACGATGTCGACGTCGTGATCGTCACCGGCGCCGACCCCGTGTTCTGCGCGGGACTGGACCTCAAAGAACTCGGCGACACCACCGAGTTGCCCGACATCTCCCCCAAATGGCCGGACATGACCAAACCTGTCATCGGGGCCATCAACGGCGCGGCCGTCACCGGCGGCCTGGAGCTGGCGCTGTACTGCGACATCCTCATCGCGTCGGAGAACGCGAAGTTCGCCGACACCCACGCGCGCGTGGGCCTGATGCCGACGTGGGGGCTGTCGGTGCGGTTGCCCCAGAAGGTCGGAGTGGGTCTGGCCCGGCGCATGAGCCTGACCGGCGACTACCTGTCGGCACAGGATGCGCTGCGTGCCGGTCTGGTCACCGAGGTCGTGGCCCACGACGACCTGCTGACCGCCGCGCGCCGTGTTGCCGCGTCGATCGTCGGCAACAACCAGAAGGCCGTGCGCGCACTGCTGGATTCCTATCACCGCATCGACGCACTGCAGACAGGTGGGGCGCTGTGGGCCGAGGCCGAGGCAGCGCGGCAGTGGATGCGCTCGACGAGCGGTGACGACATCGCGGCCAGCCGCGCCTCGGTGATCGAGCGGGGACGCTCGCAGGTGCGTTAGGCCGGGGCAGATCACGCGAGGCTGTAGTTACCGAGCACCCCACTCGCACTTCTGCGCGACAACTACAGCCTCGACGATGCGTTCGTCACACTCCGGCACCCCCGCCGCGCGTCGGCAGCGCCGGCCAGTTAGGTTGAGGGCCTGTCTGTTTCCGTCATGCTCGCAGTGCTGTTCGCAGCATTGCTGCATGCGATCTGGAATTCGTTGGCGCACGCCGTCTCCGACCGGGTGGTCGGTTTCGCGCTGATCGGTGTGGTCGACGCGATCGGCGGCGCGGCGCTCATCGCGCTGGGCGGGCTGCCGCCTGCCGCGGCGTGGCCGTACATCATCGCGTCGGCCACCGTGCACGTGTTCTACAACCTGCTGCTGCTCGCGAGTTACCAACTCGGCGAGTTCAGTCAGATGTACCCGCTGGCACGCGGCACGTCGCCGTGGCTGGTCGCAGTGGTCGCGCTCGTGGTGCTGGGACATGAGATGCCGGTCACCGAACTGGCCGGGGTGCTGACGATCTCGGCCGGGCTGATCGCGCTGGTGTTCGTCGGCGGACGGCCCACGCGTAAGGATCTGCCCGCGCTGGGCGCCGCGACGCTCACGGGTGTGATGATCGCGGGCTACACCGTGATCGACGGTGTGGGCGTGCAGCAGGGGCCGCTGCTGGCCTACACGGGGTGGATGTTCCTGCTGCAGGGCCCGCCACTGGCGATCTTCGCCGCGATCCGCCGGGGCCCGCGACTGCTGGGCGCCGTGCGTGAGTGCGCCGTGCCGGGTCTGGCCGGCGGGGCGATCTCGCTGGCCGCGTACACGATCGTGCTGGCCGCGCAGCGCACCGGTGCGCTCGCGCCGATCGCCGCGTTGCGCGAGACCAGCATCGTGTTCGGCGCGTTGATCGGCGCGCTCTTCCTCGGGGAGAAGCTGGGGGCGCGCCGCGCGATCGCGTCGGCCGTGGTGCTCGCGGGCGTGCTGCTGATCAGCCTGCCGTGAGAGCAGGCGCCACCAGATCGCGGTAGCGCTGCTTCATGGTGTCGATGACGACGGCCGCGTCGGTGGCCCAGATGTCCTCGTTGAAGATCTCGACCTCGACGTCGCCGTCGTATCCCGCGGCCCGCACCATCGCGGTGACCGCACCGAAGTCGATGACGCCGTCACCCATCATGCCGCGCGACACCAGCGGGTCGGCGGCCATCGGGACCAGCCAGTCGCACACCTGGTACGAGCTGATCCGGTGCTGAGCGCCCGCCGCGGCGATGCCGTCCGCCAACTCGGGATCCCACCACACGTGGAAGGTGTCGACGACGACGCCGACGGCCTCGGCCGGGTACGGCGCCGCGAGTGCCAGCGCCTGCCGCAGTGTGGAGATCACCGCGCGGTCGGCGCAGAACACCGGGTGCAGCGGTTCCAGCGCCAGCCGGACACCGTGGTCGACGGCGTAGGGCACGAGCGTCTCGAGCCGCTGAGCCACACGTCCCCTCGCGGCGGCGAGGTCACGGTCCGGGATGCCGCCCACGACCATGACGAGCTCTCGCGTCCCGAGCGTGGCTGCCTCCTCGATGGCGCGCCGGTTGTCGGCGAGCGCATGGTCTTCCTCGAACCCGGTCAGGAAACCGCCCCGGCACAGACTGGACACGCGAAGACCGTTGTCGTGCACCAGTTTCGCGGCGGTGTCCACACCCGCTTCGGCTACGCGGTCACGCCACAGGCCGATGGACTCCAGCCCGGCCGCGGCGGTTGCCTCGACGGCCTCGCGCAGCGTGAGGCGCTTGGTGGTCATGGTGTTCAGCGACAGTCGCCTCTCGGCACTCATGCGCCCACCCCGTGCACCTCGAGGAACATCCGCATGCGGTGCGCGGCGACGTCGGGGTCACGCAGCAGGCCGGCCCGGTCGACGAGGACGAACAACTCGCACAGATGCGAAAGGGAGCGCCCACTGGCCAGTCCGCCCACCATCGTGAAACCGGGTTGCAGGCCGTTGAGCCACGACAGGAACGCGATTCCCGTCTTGTAGTAGTACGTCGGCGCGGTGAAGATGTGCCTGCCCAGCGCGCGGGTGGATTCGAGGATCTCGCCGGCTCGGGCCTGATTGCCCGCGTCGAGTTCCTGCAGCGCGGTCGACGCGGCCGGGTAGATCGCGGCGAAGATGCCGAGCAGTGCGTCCGAATGCCCCTGATCATCGCCGATGATCAGTTCCGGGTAGTTGAAATCGTCGCCCGTGTACAACCGGACACCTGCCGGCAGCGCGCGGCGCAGCGCGATTTCGTGCCCGGCGTCGAGCAGCGACACCTTGACGCCGTCGACCTTGTCGACGTGGTTCGCGATCAGTTCCAGGAATGTCGCTGTGGCCGTGTCGATCTCGCCGGACCCCCAGTAGCCGCGCAGGGCCGGGTCGAACATGTCCCCGAGCCAGTGCAGGATCACCGGTTGATCGGTGTGGGCGAGCACGGCGTCGTAGACCCGCAGGTAGTCGGCAGGCGAGGAGGCGACGCGGGCCAGGGCACGCGACGCCATGACGATCACCTGCGCGCCGGCCTCACGGACCACGTCGACCTGTTCGCGGTAGGCGTCGATGATCACCGACAGGCCCGCGGCCCCGCACGGGACATCCTCGGGGACAAGATGATCCGTGCCAGCACCGCACGCGAGCCGGCCGCCGACCGCGGCAGCCTCGGCGCCGCTGCGGCGGATCAGTTCGGCCGCGGCAGGCCAGTCCAGGCCCATGCCGCGCTGCGCGGTGTCCATCGCGTCGGCCACACCGAGCCCGTAGGACCACAGCTCGCGCCGGTAGGCCAGCGTGGCCTCCCAGTCCAGATCCGCGGGTGCGCCCGCAGTGTTGTCGGCCGAGCTCTTGGGCACCACGTGCGCTGCGGCATAAGCGATCCGGGAGGTGATCGGACGCTCGGGCCTGCGCCACGGCCCGGGTGCGCCGAGTTCGACGCGGCGCAGTTCACCGTCGATCGGCAGCGTCACCGCCGCACCGGTGTGCAGCGCGGTCACAGCACGATCTCCGGCACGTCGAGGCGCCTGCCCTCGGTAGAGCTCTTGAGTCCCAGTTCGGCGAGCTGCACACCGCGGGCCGCCGACAGCAGGTCGTACCGGTGCGGACGGGCGGCCAGCACGTCGCGCAGGTACTCCTCCCACTGCAGCTTGAAACCGTTGTCCAGATCGGCGTTGTCGGGCACTTCGAGCCACTGGTCGCGGAACGCTTCGGTCGCCGGAAGGTCGGGGTTCCACACCGGCTTGGGCGTGTGGACACGGTGTTGCGCGCGGCAGCGGCGCAGCCCCGCGACCGCCGACCCGTGCGTGCCGTCGACCTGGAACTCGACGAGCTCGTCGCGGAACACCCGCACCGCCCACGACGAATTGATCTGGGCCACGATGCCACCGGAGATGTCGAAGATTCCGTACACGGCGTCGTCGGCGGTCACCGGATAGGGCTGGTGCGCCTCGTCCCAGCGGGTCGGGATGTGGGTCACGGCCTTGGCGGTCACCGTCTCGACCTTGCCGAGGATGCCTTCCATGACGTAGTTCCAGTGGCAGAACATGTCCACAGTGATGCCGCCGCCGTCCTGCGCGCGGTAGTTCCAGCTGGGCCGCTGCGCGGGCTGACCGTCGCCCTCGAACACCCAGTAGCCGAATTCGCCGCGCATGGACAGGATCCGGCCGAAGAAGCCCTCGTCGACCAGGCGCCGCAACTTCACCAGGCCCGGCAGGTACAACTTGTCGTGGACGACACCGGCGGTGATACCTGCGTTCTGCGCCATCCGGGCCAGTTCGACTGCCTCGGTGAGGGTTTCGGCGGTGGGTTTCTCGGTGTAGACGTGCTTGCCCGCCTTGATCGCGGCCGTCAGCGCCTCGAAGCGACGCGAGGTCACCTGCGCGTCGAAGTACACCTCGACACTCGGATCGGCGATCACCGACGCGACGTCGGTGGTCCAGTGCTCGATACCGTGCTCGGCGGCCATGTCGGCGAGTTTGTCGGCGCTGCGACCCACGAGGATCGGCTCGACCGCGACGCGCGAACCGTCGTCGGCGGTCAGTCCGGATTCGCGGAGCGGCAGGATGGAGCGAAGAAGGTGCTGGCGGTAGCCCATGCGGCCCGTCACGCCGTTCATGGCAATGCGCAGGGTACGAGTCGTCATCGAGAGATGCCTTATCTGATCGGCCGGCGACGCCGGCAAACGCGGTCGATTGACCTGCACCGCCGAACACGCCGTCGGGGCGCTCGCGATGTCAGCACTTCGGAATGCGCTTTCCACGGTAAGCTCATGCCGCGGCCGGGTCAACCCGTGCCTCACGGTCCGGCCGGCCGCAGCCCACCCAGAACCGACGAACCGATGGCGGGAGCCCCGATGGCAGCGGTGACACTGCAGGACGTGGCGGTCCGGGCAGGCGTATCCCAGGCGACGGCGTCACGCGTGCTCAACGGTTCCGCCCGGATCCCCGGCGAAGGCGTCGCCGACCGGGTGCGCGCGGCCGCGCGCGAACTCGGATACGTGCCGAACGCCCAGGCCCAGGCCCTGGCACGCTCCTCGACGGGCCTGCTGGGCCTCATCGTGCACGACATCGCCGACCCGTACTTCTCGTCGATCGTCCGCGGGGTGCAGACCGCCGCACGCACCGCGCGCAAGCAGGTGCTGCTGGCGAGCACCGACCGCGATTTCGACATCGAGCGCGAAGCGGTCAGCACCTTCATCGCACATCGCGCCGACGCGATCGTGCTCGCCGGCTCGCGGCAGAGCGGGGATCTGGACCGCGACATCGAGACCGAGTTCGGCCGGTACCGCGACAACGGCGGACGCGTGGTCGTCATCGGTCAGCCACTCGCGTTCGGCGGTGCCGTGGAGCCCGAGAATCACCTCGGCGCAGCACAATTGGCCGAGGCACTCGTAAAGTCCGGGCATACGCAGTTCGCCGTCATCGGCGGGCCCGCCAACATCCGCACCGCCGTCGACCGGCGCAACGGTTTCGTCGAGGCACTTGGCAGGCGCGGGCTCACCCCGCTGGTCGAGGTCTCCGGCGACTTCACCCGCGACGGCGGGTACTCCGCGGCACGGCGCCTCGCGGGCGCTCTGCAGCTCAGCCCGGGCGCACGTGGTGAACCGGTGTGCGTGTTCGCGGTGACCGACGTGATGGCGATCGGGGCCATCGCGGCCTGGCGCGAACTCGGGCTCTCGGTGCCCGACGATGTCGGCATCGCGGGGTTCGACGACATCCCGACGCTGCGCGACCACACACCGGCCCTGACCACCGTGGTCCTGCCGCTGCAGGACATCGGCGTACGCGCCGTCGAACTCGCGCTACGCACCGACGCCGACTGCGATGACCTGCGGGAACGCATTCCGGGCCGGGTCGTCCTGCGTGACAGCACGCGCTTGCCCTGACGCGCACATCACGGCATCGTTGACAGTGTGCGCTGAGTCACGTTAGGGTCGGAACCGCTTCGGAAAGCGCATTCCCAAACGGGTTCACGTCCCGCGACACTGCAACCTTTAGGACTCATCCATGGCGGTAACCGCTTCGGCAGGTGCGCGCCCCACCGGGGCCCAGGCGTCGTCCGCGGCACCCGGTTCGGCACCCCGACGCCGAACCCGCGCCCTTTTCGGAACCCATCCGCTGCACCGCACCGCATCGGCACTGTGGCGCCCGCTGGCGCTCGTGGTCGTGCTGCTCGCGGCGTGGTGGGCGGTCACCGAGGCCGAACTCGTGGCGCCCTACATCCTGCCGTCCCCTGCCGACACCTGGCTCGCCGCACACGACAACGCGGCCTACCTCGCCCACAACACCTGGGTGACCACGTGGGAGACCGTGATCGGCTTCGTGATCGCCGCGATCGTCGGTGAACTCGTCGCCGTCGTGATGATCTATTCGGCGGGCGTCGAGAAGACCGTCTATCCGCTGATCCTGTTCGCACAGGTGGTCCCCAAGATCGCGATCGCGCCGCTGTTCATCGTGTGGCTCGGCTTCGGCCCGTCGCCCAAGATCCTGGTGGCCGTGCTCATGGCGTTCTTCCCCATCGTGATCTCCGGACTCGCGGGCCTGCGCTCGGTGGATCCGGAGATCCTCGAGCTCACCTCGACCATGGGCGCCAGCCGGTTCAAGACGTTCCTCAAGATCCGGTTCCCGGCGTCGCTGCCGCAGCTGATGTCGGGCCTCAAGGTGGCCGCGACGCTCGCGGTGACCGGCGCCGTAGTCGGTGAATTCGTGGGCGCCAACGAAGGTTTGGGCTACGTCATCCTGCAGGCCAACGGCAATGTCGACACCGCGATGCTGTTCGCCGCGCTCATCATCATGTCGCTTCTCGGCATCGCGCTGTTCGCGGTCATCGAATTCGCCGAGAAGCTGCTCATCCCGTGGCACTCGTCGCGCCGCACCGTCGGTTCCGCAACCTCCGCCTGACCATCACGAGGAGTAGATCCATGATCTCGATCCCCCGCCGCGCGGCCGTCGCGCTGGCCTCCGCCGCGATCCTCGCGCTGTCCGGCTGCGGTGGCAGCGGCACCGACAACGCCGAAAGCGGTTCTACAGAAACCGGTTCCGGCACCCAGGCGGCCACCCTGATGCTGAACTGGTACCCGTACGGCGAACACGCCCCCTTCTACTACGGTGTGCAGGAGGGCATCTTCGCCAAGCACGGCATCGACCTGACCATCGACGCCGGCCAGGGTTCCACCAAGACCGTGCAGGCCGTCGGGTCCGATCAGGTGGACTTCGGCTGGGCCGACACCCCTGCGGTGCTGACCAACATCGACAAGGGCGTGAAGGTCAAGAGCACCGGCGTGTTCCTCCAGACCACGCCGTCGGCCGTGCAGGTGTTCGCCGATTCGGGGATCGACACACCCCAGGATCTGGTGGGACGCACCATCGCGGTGTCCGCGGGGGACGCCCCCACCACCACGTTCCCGATCTACCTCGACAAGGTGGGGGTGCCCGAGGACCAGGTCACCCAGCAGAGCCTGGACGCCGCGGGCAAGATGTCGGCGATGATGTCGGGTCGCGTCGACGGCCTGATCGGATTCGCGCACGACCAGGGGCCGACCATCGCCAACAAGAGCGGGCGCGAGGTGAAGTACCTCAGGTACTCCGACGCGGGGCTGAACTTCTACAGCAACGGCCTGATCGCCAACACCGAAACCATCTCCGGCAAACCGGAACTGGTGCAGGCCATGGTCGACGCCACCAGTGAGGCGTTCGCCGCCGCCGCGGCCGATCCCGAAGCGGCCGTGCAGGCCATGGCGGGCAAGGATCCGCAGATGCCGCCGCAGGAGGTGTTGCTGCACCAGTGGCAGCAGACCATCCCGCTGCTGAGCACACCCGCGACCGCCAACCAGCCGCCGGGCACCAACGCCGAGGCCGACTGGACCAACACGATCACCACGCTGACCGACGCCGGACTGCTCGAAACCGCGAAACCCGCTGCTGAATACTGGGATTCGTCGTTCAGCCCGAAGCCGTCGCAGTAGATCCGCGGGAGCCATCCGACATGAACACCACAACCATCAGTGCACCGGGGGCGCCCGTGACGGCCGAGGCCACCGACGCGATCTCGGTCGAGGGCGTCACCGTCACGTTCACCTCGAAACGCGCCGCCACCACCGCGCTCGACGACATCAACCTGCGCATCGCCGACGGCGAGTTCGTGTCGATCGCGGGACCGTCGGGGTGCGGCAAGTCGACGCTGCTGAAGGTGATCGCCGGCCTGACCGACGCCACCGGAGGCCAGGTGCGCCTGCGCGGCAACCGGGTACGGGGCCCGCAGCGCGAGATCGGCTACGTCTTCCAGCGCGCCGCGCTGCTGGAATGGCGCTCGGTGCGCAAGAACATCCTGCTGCAGGCCGAGATGCGCGGGATGCCGCGCCAGGTCGCCGCGCGGCGCGCCGACCACCTCATCGAGATGACCGGCCTCACCGGGTTCGAGAACGCGCTGCCTCACGAGTTGTCGGGCGGTATGCAGCAACGGGTTTCGTTGTGCCGCGCCCTGCTGCACGAGCCCGATGTGCTGTTGATGGACGAGCCGTTCGGCGCGCTCGACGCCCTCACGCGCGAGAAGATGAACATCGAACTGCACCGGATCTGGCGCGAGACCGGCACCACCGTGGTGCTGGTGACGCACTCGGTCGCCGAAGCGGTGTACCTGGCCAACCGGGTCGTGGTGATGAGCCCGCGCCCCGGCCGCATCGTCGAGATGCTCGACGTCGACCTACCCGCCGAACGCACCTACGCCGAGACCATGGAGCACCCGGAGTTCATCCGCGTCGCCAACCGGGTGCGCGACCTGCTGGGCAGTTCGGGCGCCGCCGACTGACCGTCCTTGACGCCACCGGGCCCCGAGGCGGCATGGTGGGGACATGAACGATTCGCCCATCGTGGTCAACCACCACGCCGACCACCCCGGTTTCTCCGGTGTCACCGGCGCGATCTTCGGCCTGCTGTTCATCGCCATCGGCCGCGCCAACGCGAAAGTGGCGATCGAGGCCACGCAAGTGGGTCCAATCGACCACGTCGTCGACGTGGGATGCGGCCCGGGCACCGCGGCGCGCATGGCCGCCCGCCGTGGCGCACGGGTCACCGCGGTCGACCCGTCGGCAGAGATGCTGCGCGTCGGCCGGCTCGTGACGCCCGCGGCGGCCGGCAAGAACATCACGTGGCGCCCCGGCACCGCCGAGGACGTCCCCGTCGACGACGGGACCGCCACCGTGGTGTGGGCGCTGGCGACCGTGCACCACTGGCAGGACGTCGTGCGCGCGCTGCAGCAGGCCAACCGGGTACTGGCACCCGGCGGCCGGTTGCTCGCGATCGAACGCCAGGTGGCGCGTGGGGCCACCGGCTTCGCAAGCCACGGCTGGACACGCGAGCAGGCAGACGCGTTCGCAACCCTGTGCCGCGACGCGGGATTCGGCGACGTAGAGGTCAGCGAGAGGCCGCGTGGACGCAAGGCCGTGTGGCTCGTCAGTGCGATCAAGCGCTGACCTCGTCAGGACGTGCCGGGCACCAGCCAGCGTCCCGAGAACGCGCGCCACCCGACGAACACCAACCGCAGCACCATGAACGTGCTGAGCCCCGACCAGATACCGAACAGTCCCCAGCCGAACGCCAGTGACAGCCAGATCAGCGGCAGGAACCCCAGCATCGCGCTCGCCAGCGTGGCGTTGCGCATGAACTTGGCGTCACCGGCGCCCAGCAGCACCCCGTCGAGCGCGAAAACGATTCCCGCGACCGGAAGTTGAGCCACCAGAAACCACCACGGCACCCCGATGGTGGCCAGCACCGACTCGTCGTCGGTGAACACCGGCGGGAACACCGAGGCACCGACCGCGAACACGACCGCGAGCACCACACCGGCCAGCGTCGAGAACAGCGTCACGCGCCACGCCACCGACTTCGCGTGGGCCAACTGCCCCGCCCCGAGGGCGGCACCGACCAGCGACTGCGCGGCGATCGCCAGCGAATCGAGCACCAGCGCCAGGAAACTCCACAGCTGCAGCACCACCTGGTGCGCGGCGACCGCCGCCGCGCCGAACCGGGCGGCCACCGCACCGGCCGAGACGAAGCAGGCCTGAAAGGCCAGGCTGCGCAGCAGCAGATCCCGTCCCATCACCAGTTGCACGCGCAGGACGTCGGGCCGCAGGCGCAGCGGCACCTTCTCGACCAGCAGGGCGCGCATGAACAGGCCCGCGGCCAGCCACTGTCCGACGACGTTGGCCACCGCCGAACCTGCCAGTTCCAGCCGTGGGAATCCCAGCCACCCGTACACCAGCAGCGGGCACAGCACCGCCGACACCGCGAAACCCAGCACGACGTAACGCAACGGCCGCACGGTGTCCTGCACGCCGCGCATCCAGCCGTTGCCCGCCATCGACACCAGGATCGCCGGTGCGGCCAGGATCGCGACACGCAACCACGGCAGGGCCGCATGTGCGATCTCACCGCCCGCGGCCAGCGCCGAAAGCATCGGCACCGCAACGGCTTCCACCACGGCGATGATCAGCAGTCCGAGACCGAGCGCGAGCCAGGTGGCCTGCACACCCTCGGCCACCGCCGAGGTCCGGTCCCCCGCCCCGTAGAACCGCGCCGAGCGGGCCGTGGTGCCGTAGGACAGGAACGTGCCCTGGGAGTTGACGAGTCCGAGGACCAGCCCGCCGATCGCCAGGCCGGCGAGGCTCACCGCGCCGAGGCGCCCGACGATCGCGAGGTCGAAAAGCAGATAAATGGGTTCTGCGGCAAGGACGCCGAGCGCGGGAAACGCGAGTTTGGCGATGCGCCGGCCCGTCGCCTGCGTCAGTGCGGCGCCCTGGGCGTCGTCGTCGGGACCGCCGGGCAGGTCGCCCGCCGCATCAGCCAAGGGCCCGTGCGAGCGCCTGTACGACGTCGTCGGCCGAACCGGTCGCGGAGTATCCCGCGGCGTGCGGATGACCGCCACCGCCGAACGCGCTGGCGACCGACGCCAGGTTCACCGACTTGGCACGCATCGAGACCGACCAGTGCATCGGTTCGATCTCCTTGAACACCGCGGCGACCTCGGCCTGCTGCGTGGTGCGCACGATGTCGACGATGCTCTCGACCTCTTCCGGCCGGGCCTCGGACCACTCGTCGTGCGGAACGACGGCGTAGACGAAGCCCCGGCCGTCGAGGGCCTCGGGCAGCAACCGGGCCGTCGCGAGAACCCGCGACAGCATCGGCAGCCACGCGAACGGATGCGTGTCGAGCAGGGTGCGGCTGATCGACGCGTTGTCGACGCCGAGTTCCACCAGCCGGGCCGCGAGCCGGTGGGCACGTGCGGTGGCCCAGCGGAACGACCCGGTGTCGGTGGTCAGCCCCGCGTACAGGCAGTGGGCCACGTTCTGGTCGATGGGTTTGCCCCACGCGTCGAGGAGTTCGGCCACGAGCATCGTGGTCGAGTCCGCGGAAGGGTCGATGTAGTTGGCGGTGCCGAACAGTTGGTTGGACGCGTGATGGTCGATGACCAGCACCTCACGCCCGGGACCGGCGAGCCCACTGAGCGCGCCGAGCCGATTGATGCTCGGTATGTCAACGGTGACAACCAGGTCGGCGTCGCGCCGCATGGCCTCCGGAGCGACCAGCAGATGCCCGCCGGGCAGCGACTGAAGAGACTCCGGCAGCTGCGCGGGGGTCGCGAACGACACCTCGACGTGCTTGCCGGATGCGGCGAGCACCTGCGCCAGGGCGAGCCCGGCGCCGATGGTGTCCGCGTCCGGATAGACGTGGCAGATGACACTGACACTCGATGCCGCGGTCAGCAGATCAGCGGCACCACGGGCGTCGACGCGCGCGCCGGCGATCTGGGCGTCCGGACCGGTCAGCAGACCGGTCTTGGGATCGGTTGTCGTCACCGGCATCCTCAGCGTTCGTCCCCGTCGGTATCCCCGTCTGTGTCCTCCGCCCCGCCAACACGGTACGGGTCCGGATCGCCTGCGTGCTTGGCGCCCTCCCGAACTCTCGCCAGATCCTCGTCCGCGGCCCGCGCCCGTGCCAGCAGCTCCTCCATCCGGTGCGCCGCGTCGGGCACGGTGTCCCGGACGAACGCCAGGGTCGGGGTGAACCTCACCCCGGTCCCGGCGCCCACCTTGGTGCGCAGCACACCTTTGGCCTTCTCCAGCGCCGCTGCCGCACCCTCGTAATCCGGGTCCTCGTCGAGCGAAGCCCCCAGCACGGTGTAGTACAGCGTGGCGTCGTGCAGATCCCCGGACACCTTCGCGTCGGTGATCGTCACGCCCGCCAGGCGCGGATCCTTGATCTCGTACTCGATGGCCGAGGCGACGATCGTGGAGATCCGCTTGGCGAGACGTTTCGCGCGTGCGGGATCGGCCATCAGGTACGTGCCTTCTCGACCAGCTCGTAGGTCTCGATGACGTCGCCTTCCTTGATGTCGTTGTAGGTCAGCGTCAGACCGCACTCGTAACCGTCGCGCACCTCGGTGACGTCGTCCTTCTCACGACGCAGCGAGGACACGGTGAGGTTCTGGGCGACCACGACGTTGTCACGCAGCAGCCTCGCCTTGGCGTTACGCCGCATGATGCCCGAGGTGACCAGGCAGCCCGCGATGTTGCCGACCTTCGACGAGCGGAAGATGGCGCGGATCTCGGCGCGGCCGAGCTCCTTCTCCTCGTACACCGGCTTGAGCATGCCCTTGAGCGCGGCCTCGATCTCGTCGATCGCCTGGTAGATCACCGAGTAGTACCGGATCTCCACACCCTCGCGGTTGGCCAGCTCGGTGGCCTTGCCCTCGGCGCGCACGTTGAAGCCGATGATGATCGCGTCAGAGGCCGACGCCAGGTTGACGTTGGTCTCGGTGACGCCACCGACACCGCGGTCGATGACCCGCAGCTCCACCTCGTCGTCGACCTGGATACCCATCAGGGCCTCTTCGAGCGCCTCGACCGTACCGGCGTTGTCGCCCTTGAGGATCAGGTTCAGCTGGCTGGTTTCCTTCAGCGCCGAATCCAGGTCTTCCAGGCTGATGCGCTTGCGGCTGCGTGCGGCCAGCGCGTTGCGCTTGCGCGCACTGCGCCGGTCGGCGATCTGCCGCGCGATGCGGTCCTCGTCGACGACCAGGAAGTTGTCGCCCGCGCCTGGCACCGAGGTGAAACCGACCACCTGGACCGGACGCGACGGCAGTGCCTCCTCGACGTCCTCGCCGTGCTCGTCGATCATGCGGCGCACACGCCCGTAGGCGTCGCCCGCGACGACCGAGTCGCCGACACGCAGCGTGCCGCGCTGGATGAGCACCGTGGCCACCGGACCGCGACCGCGGTCCAGGTGCGCCTCGATCGCCACACCCTGGGCCTCCATGTCGGGGTTGGCCCGCAGGTCCAGCGACGCGTCGGCGGTCAGGATGACCGCTTCGAGCAGCGCCTCGATGTTGGTGCCCTGCTTGGCGGAGATGTCGACGAACATCGTGTCGCCGCCGTACTCCTCGGGGATCAGGCCGTATTCGGTGAGCTGACCGCGGATCTTGGCCGGGTCGGCGCCTTCCTTGTCGATCTTGTTGACCGCGACCACGATCGGCACGTCGGCGGCCTGCGCGTGGTTGATGGCCTCCACCGTCTGCGGCATGACGCCGTCGTCGGCCGCGACCACGAGGATCGCGATGTCGGTGGCCTTCGCGCCACGGGCACGCATGGCGGTGAACGCCTCGTGACCCGGGGTGTCGATGAAGGTGATCGGCCGGACCGTGCCGTCGAGGTCCACCTCGACCTGGTAGGCACCGATGTGCTGTGTGATGCCGCCTGCCTCGCCCTCGCGGACGTTGGCCTTGCGGATCGTGTCGAGCAGTCGGGTCTTGCCGTGGTCGACGTGACCCATGACGGTGACGACCGGCGGACGGACCTCGAGGTCCTCCTCGTCGCCCGCGTCCTCGCCGTAGGTGAGGTCGAACGATTCCAGCAGCTCGCGGTCCTCGTCCTCGGGCGAGACGACCTGCACGTTGTAGTTCATCTCGCTGCCGAGCAGCTCGAGGGTCTCGTCGCCGACGGACTGCGTGGCGGTGACCATCTCACCGAGGTTGAACAGCGCCTGCACCAGCGATGCCGGGTTGGCGTTGATCTTCTCGGCGAAATCGCTCAGCGACGCGCCACGGGCCAGCCGGATGGTCTCGCCGTTGCCGTGCGGCAACCGCACGCCACCGACGACCGGGGCCTGCATGTTCTCGTATTCGGCCCTCTTCGCGCGCTTCGACTTGCGACCGCGCTTGGGTGCGCCGCCGGGACGTCCGAATGCACCTGCGGCACCGCCGCGCTGGCCGGGACGGCCACCGCCGCCACCGGGGCGACCGCGGAAACCACCGGCAGCCGCGCCACCGCCGCCACCGGCTCCGCCGCCGCGGTAGTTACCACCACCGCCGCCGCCACCGGGACGACCGCCCTGACCTGCGGGACGAGGGCCACCGCCGGGACGCGGGCCGGGACGCGGTCCACCGCGACCGGCTGCGGTCGCCGGACGGGGCGGCATGTTGCCGGGCGACGGACGGGGGCCGCCACCGGGACGCGGGCCCGGGCGGGGCTGCGGCCGCGGGATCGGCCGGTCGGCCGGCTGCTGCGTCGAGAACGGGTTGTTGCCGACACGCGGCGTGCGCGGGGCCGGCTTGGGGGCCGGGCCGGGCCGGGGACCGGGTGTGGCACCGGGCGTCGGGCGCGGGCCGGGCGTGGCGCCAGGGGCGGGCGCCGCGGGTGCGCTCGGGGCCGCCGAGGCGGCGGGTGCACTCGGCGCGGCAGGCTGCGGAGCGGCCGGCTTGGGCGCCGAAGGCTTCGCGGGTGCCGCGGGGGTCGCCTCTGCGGCCGGGGCCGCGGGCGTGGCCGGAGCAGCCGGGGGCTGCGGGGCGGCCGGCTTGGGCGCCGCGGGCTTCGCGGCGGTCGCCGGGCTGGGTGCCGGAGCGCCGGGCTTGGGGGCCGCGGGCGCCGACGCGCCGTTACCGCCCTGGCCACGGGGCTTCTCATCGGTCTTGGTGGCGCCTGACTTGGCACCGAACGTTTCGCGCAGCCGACGCGCGACGGGGGCCTCCACGGTGGAGGACGCCGATTTGACGAACTCGCCCTGCTCTTTGAGCGTTGCTAAGAGTTCCTTGCTTGTGACACCGAGTTCCTTTGCCAACTCGTGTACACGGGCCTTACCTGCCACTACTTCTCCTCATCTTGAGGCGACAGCGGTGGTCGGCGCCGCGCCTCGGTTTTAGCTATGACGCATGGTCATCGGGACTTCACGGTGTGCTCATGTTCTTCGCTACCTGTTCTCTATGCCGCGGTGTTCGGGCGTTCCGAGGGTCTCGAAATACTCGTTCACCCCAGACGTATCCGGTGAACCGGCGATTCGCAACGCTCGTGCGAAGGCCCGCCGCCGAACTGCCAGCTCTGCACACTTCGGATCGGGGTGCAACCAGGCACCCCGCCCGGGCATGCTTGCCGAGGTGTCGACCGAAACGGAGTAGTTCCCGTTCCCGTCCCGCACCGCGACCGTACGAAGCAAGTCGGCGGCCAACTCTCGCTTCCGGCAGCCGATACATGTCCGCACCGGTCCGACAGGGGTGTCGGGGATGCGTCGACGCGTCGAAGCCGGAGTCTCGCGCTGGATCACGGCTGAGTCTACCGTCCCAACCCTTGTAATTTGAAACGACTGCCACCGCTATCCGTCGTGCGCCGCCCCGTGCCGGGCATCGGCGTCGCCCACAGGAGCGGCGTCGCTGCGGATGTCGATGCGCCAGCCGGTCAGCCTGGCCGCCAACCTGGCGTTCTGGCCTTCCTTGCCGATCGCCAGCGAGAGCTGGAAATCGGGCACGATCACGCGGGCCGCACGGCCGGCCTCGTCGATCACCGACACCGATACGACCTTCGCGGGCGAAAGCGCGTTGGCGACGAACCGCGCGGGGTCCTCGTCGTAGTCGATGATGTCGATCTTCTCGCCGGACAACTCGCTCATGACGTTGCGCACACGCTGTCCCATCGGGCCGATGCACGCGCCTTTTGCGTTGAGCCCGGGCACACGCGAGGCGACCGCGATCTTGGACCGGTGGCCCGCCTCGCGCGCCACGGCCACGATCTCGACCGAACCGTCGGCGATCTCGGGCACTTCCAGCGAGAACAGCTTGCGCACCAGGTTGGGATGCGTGCGCGACAACGTGATGAGCGGTTCCCGGGCACCGCGGGTGACGCCGACGACGTAACACCGCACGCGGTCGCCGTGTTCGTAGCGCTCACCCGGCACCTGCTCGGCCGCCGGGATGACGCCTTCGGATCCCTTGGTCTCGCTGCCCATCCGCACGACGACCAGGCCGCGGGCGTTGGCGCGGGCGTCGCGCTGGATCACGCCTGCGACGATGTCGCCCTCGTGGGCCGCGAACTCGCCGTAGACCTTCTCGTTCTCGGCGTCACGCAGGCGCTGCAGGATGACCTGCCGCGCGGTGGTCGCCGCGATCCGGCCGAAACCTTCTGGCGTGTCGTCCCATTCGGCCAGGACGTTGCCGTCGGCATCGGTCTGGCGGGCGATCACCTTGACCACGCCGGTCTTGCGGTCGATGTCGATGCGCGCGTCGGGCTCGTGGCCGTCGGTGTGCCGATACGCGGTGAGCAGCGCCGACTTGATGGTCTCCACGACCACGTCGACCGAGATTCCCTTGTCGGCTTCGATGGCGTGCAGCGCCGCCATGTCGATGTTCATGCCCGGGCCCCCTTCCCAGTTTGTTCGGCGAGCTCCAGCTCACGTCGATTCGGCGGCGAAAACTCTACTTGGACAACGGCTTTGGTGATCTCACGCAGCGGTATCTGCCGGACGGCGAAGTCTTTGCCCTGTGCCACCACGACGTTCACCTGGTCGCCGTCGGTCCCGGCGAGCCGCGCGGTCAGCGACGAACCGTCGGCAAGCGACAGCTCGGCCTTGCGGCCACGAGCGCGGCGGAAGTGTTTCTCGGTGGTCAGGGGGCGGTCCACACCGGGCGAGGTGACCTCGAGCACATACGGCGTGTCGCCCGTGTCGACGGTGTCGAGCAGACCCGACGCCAGGCGCGAGAGCATCGCGACGGCGTCCAGATCGAGGCCCTTGTCGCTGTCGGCGACGATGGTGATGCGCGGCGGGCGTGTCGCCGCGTTGACGACGACATCGTCGATCTCGTAGCCGGCGCGCGCGAACTCGCCGTCAAGCAGCTCGATCACTTGCTTCTGCGACGGCAAATCCGCAGATGGCAACTTCGGATCCGGTGCCACGACGAGCTCCTCATCTTGAGTTGTCCGGACATGATTCCCTGGTGGTTCCCCGTGGAATCGACTATCCACGATACGCCAGCCGGGCAGGGGCGAGCCGCGATCTCGGATTCGGCGCAGCGAATGTTCCCGGCTGCGGCTTCGCCGCACCGCTCGACGGCCACGCGCCGCGAATATCCGGCAATGGCAGGATGTTCACGTGCCGAGCGCCTTGACGAACATCAGCCGACGGCGGTTCCTGTACTCGGCGGCAGGTCTGACCCTGCTGGGCGTCACCGCGACCGCGTGCGGTTCCACGCCCCCGCCACCGGAACTCGCCGATCTGACCGCCCTGCTCGACCGTGCCCGCGCCGACAGCGCGCTCGCCACCGAGGCCGCGGGCGCACTTGGGCCGCAGGATGCGACGGCCCGCGCGCTGACCGCGGTGGCAAACGAACGGTCGGCCCATGCGCAGGCGTTGTCCGACGAGTTGACCAGGATGACCGGCGAGGCTCCTCCGTCCGCGTCGCCCGCCGAATCGTCCTCGGCGTCGTCCGCGCCCACCTCGCCCGCCCCTGGCGCGTCAGCAACCCCGTCGGCCACCCCGTCGGCACCGACCGCCGATGATGTCGTGGTCGCGCTCGAACAGTCCGCCGAGCAGGCGACCGGCATCGCGCCCCGGCTGTCGGGGTACCGCGCCGGTCTGGCCGGCTCCATCGCGGCGTCGTGCACGGCCGCCTACAAGGTCGCCCTGGGCGGTGGGAAATGACGTCGCCGGAGCCCACGACGGGGCCGGCCCGGCCCACAGACGCCGCCGATGCCGCGCTGTTCGACGCCGTGGCCACCGAGCACGGCATCATCTACGGCTACGGCCTGGTCTCAGCACATTCGAGCCCCGAGGAGAACTCGCTGGTCGCGGCGGCGATGGCCGAGCACCGGGCACGGCGGGAAGCCGCCATCGAGATGCTCGAAGGCCGCTCGGTGACCCCTCCCCTGCCTGCCGCGGGGTACCGCCTGCCGTCGGAGGTGTCCGACCCCGTCGACGCCGCCAACCTCGCGGTGCGCATGGAGCAGGACGCCGCCGTGGCCTGGCGCGCGGTGCTGGAGCAGGCCACGACGTCCGAGGACCGCGCCTTCGCCGTGACGGCCCTCACCGAGTCGGCGGTCACGGCGGCGAAGTGGAGCAAGTTCCTCGACGTCTGGCCCGTGACCGTGCCCTTCCCCGGCGGCGCCGAATAAGGGTCCGCTCGCGGAAGAACTCAGCCCGCGAGAACGGACGAGATCTCGGCGGCCGCGCCGTCGGCCGCGATCTCGCGGGTCTCGCCGGTGAACCGGTTGCGCAGCTCGACCACGCCGTCGGCCCAGCCGCGGCCGACCACGACGATCCACGGCATGCCGAGCAGTTCGGCGTCCTTGAACTTCACGCCGGGCGAGGCCTGCCGGTCGTCGAACAGCACCTCGTGACCGAGGCGGTCGAGGTCGGCGACCAGTTCGGCCGCGCCTGCACGGGCACCGGCGTCCTTGTTGGCGACGACGACATGCACGTCGAACGGCGCCACCGAGCTCGGCCACCGCAGCCCGAGTTGGTCGTGCTGTTGCTCGGCGATCACCGCGACCAGGCGGGACACGCCGATGCCGTAGGAGCCCATGGTCAGGCGCAGGGGCTTGCCGTCCTCGCCGAGCACGTCGGCGGAGAACGCGTCGGTGTACTTGCGGCCCAGCTGGAAGATGTGGCCGATCTCGATGCCGCGGGCCGAGGTCAGCACACCGGCGCCGTCCGGTGACGGATCGCCGTCGCGCACCTCGGCGGCCTCGATGGTGCCGTCCGGGGTGAAGTCACGGCCCGCGACCAGTCCGACGACGTGCCGGTTGGGCGCGTCGGCGCCGGTGATCCATGAGGAACCGTGCACCACCCGCGGGTCGACCAGGTAGCGAACCCCGTTGTCCTGCAGGGCCTTCGGACCCACATAGCCCTTGACCAGGAACGGGTTGGCGGCGAAGTCGGCGTCGTCGAGCAGCGCGAACTCGGCCGGCTCGAGCGCCGCGCCCAGGCGCTTCTCGTCGACCTCACGGTCACCGGGCACCCCCACCGCGAGCAGTTCCCACTCACCACCGGGCTCGCGGGTCTTGAGCAGAACGTTCTTGAGGGTGTCGGCCGCGGTGACGGTGCGTCCCTCGAACTGCGGCAGCGACGCCGAGTTGGCCCACTCGACCAGCGTCGCGATGGTCGGGGTGTCCGGGGTGTCGTACACCTTGGCCTCCGGCAGCCCCTCGGTCGGCTGTGCCTCGGGTGCCCTGGTGATCACGGCCTCGACATTGGCCGCGTAACCGGACTCCACGCAGCGCACGAACGTGTCCTCGCCGACCTCGCTCTCGGCGAGGAACTCCTCGGACGCGCTGCCGCCCATGGCGCCGGACACCGCGGAGACGATCACGTAGCGCACGCCCAACCGCGCGAAGATGCGCTGATAGGCCTCGCGGTGCTGGTAATAGGCATTCTTGAGACCGTCGTCGTCGACGTCGAAGGAGTACGAGTCCTTCATGACGAACTCGCGGCCGCGCAGGATGCCGGCGCGGGGACGCGCCTCGTCGCGGTATTTGGTCTGGATCTGGTACAGGATGACCGGGAAGTCCTTGTACGACGAGTACTCGCCCTTGACGGTGAGCGTGAACAGCTCCTCGTGCGTCGGGCCCAGCAGGTAGTCGTTGTTACGCCGGTCCTGCAGGCGGAACAGGGTGTCGCCGTACTCGGTCCAGCGGTTGGTGGTCTCGTACGGCCCGCGCGGCAGCAGCGCGGGCAGCAGGATCTCCTGCGCGCCGATCGCGTTCATCTCGGAGCGCACGACGTTCTCGATCTTGCGCAGCACCCGCAGGCCCAGAGGGAGCCAGCTGTAGATCCCAGGGCCCACGGCACGGACATAGCCGGCCCGGATCAGCAACTTGTGGCTGGGTACTTCGGCGTCGGCGGGGTCGTCGCGCAGGGTTCGCAGGAACAGCTCGGACATACGGGTGATCACAGCCGACAACCTTAGCGATCGGTCCGGTCGCGGATCAGTCCCGGCCTTGCCAGGTGCAGATGCAGGCCTCGTTTCCCTCGGGATCGGCCAGTACCCAGAAGGCCGGGGCACGCCCGTCGTAGAGCAGTGTGCCGCCCGCGGCCAGGGCCGCGTCGATGCGTGCCTGCGCCGCGTCGTGCGGCAGGTCGATGTCGAGGTGGACGCGGTTGCGCTGCGGCCGCGGGGCGTCCATCTGCTGGAACCAGATCGCCGGGCCGCGCCCGAACGGGTCGACGAGCCCGAGATGCAGTTCGGATGCATCCAGGCAGTCGGGGTCGTCGACCCCGTCGGAGACCGTGTGGTCGACGTAATCGGTGATCGCCTGCCAGAACGGGCGCACCGCAGCGATGTCGAGCGCGTCGATCGCGATCTCGAACGCCTGCACCACGCCGCTGTTGACGGTCATCTCGTAGCCGCGCCCGGAGAGGGCGTGCGAGATGTCCGAGGCCAGTTGCAGATCGCGACGCGTGACGGTGCCCGCGTCGCGCGAGCGCAGTCGCAGCACCGCGCGGTCGGCCCGCACGTCGATCGACAGGTGCCCGGACGCGGCTGCGCCCGCAGCGGTGACGGCATGCTCGGCCGCGCGGACCGCATCGGCCATCGTCGGCACGAGCGCCTCGACGTGGAGAGCGCCGAGCACCAGACACCAGCCGAGCGGACTCACGGTGTCAGAAACCTCTTGTCGCGTCAGCCCGGCCATCGTCGGTAAAGACCCGTCAGCCGATCGGAGGCTGGTCGACCTCGATCTCGCCGGCGTCCATCGCGTCCTTGACGTCCTGCGCGTGGGCCACCTGTTGCGAGGTGTATCCGATGAACAGTGCGGCGGCACCCACCAGGACGGCCACCGCGGCGACCCACAGCAGGCCGTAGGTGTAGGCGGCGTCCAGGGCACCGATCTGCTCGTCGTTCATGGCCTTGACGGGGCCGGTGGTGCCGCCCAGGAACAAGGTGCGCGACGTTATGACGGCCTGGATGACCGCGAGCACCAGCGGTCCGCCGAGGTTCTGCAGCATCAGCGCGATGGCCGATGCGGGACCGATGCGGTCCAGGTTCACCCCCGCGATGGCCGACAGCGTCAGCGGCACCACGATCGTGCCGATGCCGATACCGCCGATCGTGATGGGCAGCACCAGGTTCGGGAAGTACGGGATGCCGCGGTGCAGTGTCGAACCGTAGATCATGGCGCCCAGCACCAGGATTCCGCCCGCGATCACCAGCACGCGCGGCGGGATGGACCGCACGAGTTGCGAGGCCGCGCCGAGGCCGATGCCCATGCCGATCACGAACGGGATGAATCCGACACCGGCGCGCAGCGCGCTGTAGCCGAGGATGTCCTGCACGTAGAGGCCGATCAGCACGGTGAGGGTGAACAGCACACCGCCGGCCAGGAAGATCGCGGCGAACGTGGCGACCCGGTTGCGTTCGCGGAACAGCGCGAACGGGACGACGGGGTTCTCGGCGTTGCGTTCGGCGATCAGGAACGCGAGGCCGAAGACCAGCGCGGCCGCGCCGGACGCCAGCGTGATCGGGGCGAGCCAACCGCTTTCGGGGCCCTGCGTGAACGCGAACACCGCGGCGGTGCACGCGAGCGTGGCCAGTAGCGCGCCGGCCGCGTCGAGCTTCATGCGCTCGCGGTTGGTCTCCTGCAGTGCCGTGCGCGCGAGGTAGACCATGACCAGGCCGATGGGCACGTTCACCAGGAAGGCCCACCGCCACGACACCTCGGTCAGTGCGCCGCCGACCACCAGGCCCATGACCGAGCCGATGGCCGTCATCGCGCCGAACACCGCGGTGGCGGCGTTACGGGCGGGTCCCTTGGGGAACGTCGTCGCGACGAGCGCGAGGCCGGTGGGCGAGGCGATCGCGGCGCCGACGCCCTGCAGCAGCCGTGCGGTCACCAACGTGGTCTCGTTCCAGGCGATTCCGCACAGGACCGAGGCGATGGTGAACAACGTCACGCCGACGATGAACGTCCGCTTGCGGCCGATCGTGTCGCCGAGGCGCCCGCCCAGCAACATGAGGCCGCCGAAGGTCAGTACATACGCCGTGATGACCCAGCTGCGCCCGGCGTCGGAAAGGCTCAGCTCGTCCTGGATCTTGGGCAACGCGACGATTGCGACCGTGCTGTCCATGGTGGCGAGCAACTGCATGCCGCCGATGGCGATCACCGCCGAAAGGAATCCCCAGGACGGGAACCAGGACGGGAGTCGGGCTGCCAGGCCCACACGGGCGGCTGCGCGCTCTGCGTCGTTGAGAGCCGTCATAACCGGTCACCTTACCGGAATCTTAAGAATCCTTTAACCGGCAAAGCCCGCCACGGGGCCGATCACGATGATCGCGGGAGGTCGGATGCCCTCCGAACGGATGCGCTCTGGCGCGTCGGCGAGCGTCGCATGCAAAGTGCGCTGCGCCATGGTGGTTCCGTGCTGCACCACCAGAACCGGCGTATCCGCAGGTCGTCCGCCTTCGAGGAGGACCTTGGCGAACTGCTCGATGCGCTCGACGGCCATCAGCAACACGATCGTGCCGCGCATCGCTGCGAGTGCATCCCAATTCACTAACGATTCGGGGTGCCCTGGCGCAACATGGCCGCTGACCACCACGAACTCGTGCGTCATACCCCGATGCGTCACCGGGACACCCGCCAGAGCCGGAACCGCAATGGCACTCGTCACACCCGGCACGACCGTCACGGGAATCCCGGCCTCACTGCACGCGAGCACCTCTTCGTAGCCGCGCGCGAACACGAACGGATCGCCGCCCTTGAGGCGCACGACGAACTTGCCCGCCCTGGCCCGTTCGATCAGCACCGCGTTGATGGCCTCCTGCGCCATCGCGCGGCCGTACGGGATCTTCGCGGCGTCGATCACCTCGACGTGCGGGCCGAGTTCGGCCAGCAGTTCCTGCGGTGCCAGCCGGTCGGCCACGACCACGTCGGCGCGCGCCAGCAACCGCCTGCCGCGGACGGTGATGAGCTCCGGGTCGCCCGGCCCACCGCCGACCAGGGCCACGCCGCTCGTGAGCTCGCCGGGCATGTCCTCGGTGACGAGGCCTTGCTGCAGCGCCTCGTGGATGGCCGAGCGGATCGCGGCCGAGCGGCGGTGCTCGCCGCCGGCGAGCACGCCAACGGAGAGTCCGTCGTGCTCGAACGTCGCGGGGGTCACCGCCGAGCCTTCGCGCGCGATGTCGGCGCGCACGCAGAAGATCCGCCGCTCGTCGGCCTCGGCCGCGATCGCGGCGTTGACGACGGGATCGTCGGTTGCGGCGATCACATACCAGGCGCCTTCGAGGTCACCGGGCCGGAAGTCGCGCAGCTCCAGCGTGATCCCCGGATCGTCCTTCTGCAGGGCTTCCACAACCGGGGTCGCGGCGCGGGTGATGACGTGGACGTCGGCGCCGTTGGCGAGCAGCAGGGGCAGCCGGCGCTGCGCGACGGTTCCGCCGCCGACAACGACGACCTTCTTGCCCGACAGGCGCAGGCCGACGAGGTAGGCATCTTCGGTCACCCGCCGAGCTTAGTTCGTGCCGTCCGCGCGTTGTCCGGTGGTTCGCTGAGTGGCTGCCGCTGTGCTCAATTGGTCGGCACCGCCGACGCCACGAACCGGGCGATCGCCTGCGGGTGCGCCGCGGGATGGGTGTGCAGGTAACCCGCGTGCACACCACGCAACACCGCACCGTCGCGCGCCGGGGCGCCACCGCGGCCCGCGAACGCCCACGCCGGCGGCAGATCGTCGTCAAATGTGACTGTGGTGCGGTGGAATTCGTGGCCGACGACCCGCTCCCCCGCGGCGTGCATCGACGAGTCCACCACGGCGACCGCGTCGCGGTAGCCCAGGGTGAGCCGTTCGGTGAACTTCGCCGATCCGCGCAGCACACCGCACATCGGCGCGCCGTCGAGGTCGTCGACCAGATATGTCAGGCCCGCGCACTCGGCGTGGATCGGTGCGCCACGTCGTGCGAGCTCGCTGATCTGCTGGCGCACAAGGTCATTGGCCGACAGTTCGGCGGTGAACTGTTCCGGGAAGCCGCCGGGCAGCACGAGCGCGTCGGCGCCGTCGGGCAACGGGTCGACCAGTGGGTCGAACTCGGCGACGGTCGCGCCCGTACCGCGCAGGAGTTCGGCGTGCTCGGCGTAGCCGAAACTGAACGCCTTGCCGGACGCGAGCGCGACCGTGACGCCGGCGACATCTGCGACCGGGAACGAGGTTTCGACGCACGGACTCCACGGCTGCGCGCTCACCCGGGCACTCGCACAGGCCATCACGGCCGCGAGGTCGACATGTCGGCCCACCAGTTCGGTCATCGCAGCCACCGCGTCGCGGGCCTGCCTGCCGTGTTCGACAGCGGTGATGAGACCGAGATGCCTTGAGGGAACGCTCAATTCGTCGGCACGCGGGATCGCCCCGAGCACCGCGACACCGGCGTGCTCGCATGCCTGCCGCAGCACGGCCTCGTGGCGCGGCGACCCGACCCGGTTGAGGATGACGCCCGCGACATGCACGGCCGAGTCGAACGTGGTGAAGCCGTGCAGCAGCGCCGCGATGCTCTGGCTCTGCCCCCGCGCATCGACGACGAGAATCACCGGTGCGCCCAGCAGACTCGCCACCTGGGCGGCAGATCCCTGCGGTATGCCGGTCATCTGGTCGCAGATGCGCCCGTCGAACAGACCCATGACACCCTCGACCACCGCGATGTCGGCGCCGGCACTGCCGTGCGCGTACAACGGGCCGATCAGGTCCTCACCGACGAGCACCGGATCGAGGTTGCGCCCGGGCCGGCCCGCGGCCACCGCGTGGTAGCCGGGGTCGATGAAATCGGGACCCACCTTGAACGGCGCCACGGTGTGCCCGGCGGCGCGTAACGCGCCGATGAGGCCTGTGCTCACCGTGGTCTTGCCGCTGCCCGAGGCGGGAGCGGCGATCACCACCGCCGGGGTGGTGCCTACCATGCTGGGCCTACCATGCTGGGCCTACCACGCGGGGCCTACCATTCGATGCCCTTCTGGCCCTTGCGCCCCACGTCCATCGGATGCTTGATCTTGGTCATCTCGGTGACCAGATCAGCCGCGTCGATCAGTGCCTGCGGCGCGTCACGGCCGGTGATCACGACATGCTGCCTGCCCGGCCGCTCCGTGAGCGTGGAAACCACGTCGTCGACGTCGACCCAGCCCCACTTGAGCGGATAGGTGAACTCGTCGAGGACGTAGAAATCATGCTGCTCGGCGGCGAGTCGTCGTTTGATCTCGGCCCAGCCGTCGGCGGCCGCGGCGGCGTGGTCGGCGTCGCTGCCGTGTTTGCGGGTCCACGACCAGCCGGAGCCCATCTTGTGCCATTCGACCGGCCCGCCTGCGCCGTGCTCGTCGTGGAGCCTGCCGAGTTCGCGGAACACCGCCTCCTCGCCGACCTTCCACTTCGCGCTCTTGACGAACTGGAACACCGCGACACGAAAACCCTGGTTCCAGGCGCGCAACGCCATCCCGAACGCCGCGGTGGACTTTCCCTTACCGGGCCCGGTGTGCACCGCGAGCACCGGGGCGTTGCGCCGGGCGCGCGTGGTCAGGCCGTCGTCGGGAACCACGAGTGGCTGTCCCTGGGGCATGTGCCGTCCTCTCTACGCCGCGTCTGACCTGGTCTTGACCAGCCGGGTCAACTCGTCTGCCCGCAGCTGCTCCAGCCGTACGGCCTCACCGCCCAGCTGCGTGGCCAGTTCCTGCGCCAAACCCAGCCGCACGAACGAGGTTTCGCAGTCGACGACCACGGCGGCCGTGCCCTCGGCGACCAGCGCGGCGGCGGCCCGCCTGGCGCGCTGCAGCGGGTCCGGGCCCCCGGTCGCACGGCCGTCGGTGAGCACCACCACCAGGCTGCGGCGTGCCCGGTCACGGGCCTTCTCCCGGATCACCACGTCACGGGCGGCCAGGAGTCCCTGCGCCAGCGGGGTTTTCCCGCCGGTGTCGAACCGCGCGAGCCGACGGCTCGCGATGTACACCGACGACGTCGGCGGCAGCAGCACGCGGGCGTCCTGCCCGCGGAAGGTGATCACCGCGACCTTGTCACGACGCTGATAGGCGTCGCGCAGCAGCGACATCGCAGCCCCGCTGACCGCGGACATGCGGTCGCGCGCGGCCATCGACCCCGATGCGTCGACGACGAAGATCACCAGGTTGCCCTCACGTCCTTCGCGCACCGCGCGCCGGATGTCCTCTGGCACCGGTCGCGGCCGTCCCGGTTCCCGCTGGCGCCCGGCGGTGGCGAGCAGCGTGCCGAACACGTGCACACCGTGGCCCTCGCCCGGTTCTGCCGTCGCGGCGATGGGCTTGCCCGTGCGGTTGCGCGCACGCGAGCGCTTACCGGGGGCACCCTCACCGATCCCGGGCACCACGAGCGCCCTTGTGCGGAAGGTTGCCGCAGGCGGCGCGCTCTGCCGTGTCGAGGAGCTTTTCGGCTTACCCTGCGGCGCAGCGGCATCCGAATCGGTGGTGGCACCGCCGCCGGGTGGGTCGAAATCGGGGTCGAAGTCCGGATCGGTTTCCGGGTCGGTTTCCGGGTTGCTTTCCGGACCGGCCTCGGCCTGCTCCCCCGCCTGCTGCATGGCCTCGTCGAGGCGGTCCGGGTCCAGCCCGGGATCGTCGAAGGGATCACGACGGCGCCGGTGCGGCAACGCCAACTCGGCGGCCACCCGGACATCTTCCTCGGCCACCGTGTCGGCGCCACGCCAGGCCGCATGGGCGACCGCGGTGCGGGCGACCACCAGATCGGCGCGCATACCGTCCACGTCGAACGCCGCGCACAGCGCGGCGATGCGCCGTAACTCGGTGTCGGGCAACACCACCGAGTCGACCAGGTCCCGCGCCGCGGCGATGCGTCGCGACAACTCGGCGTCCGCCTCGGCGTGGCGACGCACGAAGCCCTCCGGGTCGGCCTCGAAATCCATTCGGGCCCGGATCACCTCGACGCGGACGTCTACGTCGCGTGACGCGGTCACGTCGACGGTCAGGCCGAACCGGTCCAGCAGCTGGGGCCGCAGTTCACCCTCTTCGGGGTTCATGGTGCCGATCAGGACGAACCGCGCCTCGTGTGAGTGCGAGATGCCGTCGCGTTCGACGTGCACGCGTCCCATGGCGGCCGCGTCGAGCAGAACGTCCACCAGGTGGTCGTGCAGCAGGTTCACCTCGTCGACGTACAGCACGCCGCCGTGCGCGCGGGCCAGCAGGCCCGGCGAGAACGCGTGCTCGCCGTCGCGCAGCACCTTCTGCAGATCCAGCGAGCCGACCACGCGGTCCTCGGTGGCGCCGATGGGCAGTTCGACCAGTTTCGCGTTCTCGTCGACGGCCGCGAGCACCGCGGCAAGTCCGCGCACCGCAGTGGATTTCGCGGTGCCCTTCTCGCCGCGGATCAGCACACCGCCGATCTCGGGGCGCACGGCACACAGCACGAGCGCGAGCCTCAGCCGGTCCTGCCCGACGATCGCGCTCAGCGGATACGTCTGCTGGATCACGGTTGCTCGGCCTCCGCACGGGTTCCGGGGCGCACCATCGGGATGTGCGGGATGCCGTCGTCGAGGAACTCCTCGCCGTCACGCACGAAGCCGTGCTTGCCGTACATGTCCTCCAGATACGTCTGTGCGTTGATGTGGCACGGGTAGTCCCCGACCTCGGCCAGCGCTGCCTGCATCAACCGTGCGACGTGCCCCTGACCGCGCGCGCTGCGTTTGGTGCACACCCGGCCGATACGGAACACCTTCTCGCCGCCGGGATGCTCCTCCATGAGGCGCAGCGTGGAGATCACCTCGCCGTCGGCCCCCTCGAGCCAGAAGTGCCGGGTCTCGGCGAGCAGGTCGCGCCCGTCCAGTTCGGGATACGGCGTGGCCTGTTCGACGACGAACACCTCGACGCGCAGCTTGAGCAACTCGTAAAGCGTTGGCGCATCGAGGTCTTTGGCCCAGCTGCGGCGCAGTGACACCGTCATGTGTCTCCCGCCGTCACACGGTCGCCGGGGCGTTGGCTGCTTCCGCTGTATTCGCTTGCACGTCCAGCTTGAGCACCTTGGTGCCCCACGACCACACCTCCTCGAAGAGCTTGGGCTCGTTGGACAGCTTGGTGCCCAGCGACGGCACCATCTCCTTCAGCTTGGGTGTCCAGGCCTGGTAGCGGTCGCCGAAGCACCGCTGCAACACGTCGAGCATCGCGGGCACCGCGGTGGAGGCACCCGGCGAGGCGCCGAGCAGACCGGCGATGCTGCCGTCGGCCGCCGCGAGCACCGTGGTGCCGAACTCCAGCACGCCGCCTGCGCCCTTGCGCCGGATCACCTGCACGCGCTGTCCGGCGATGTCCAGCTCCCAGTCGGAATCGACTGCGCTGGGGGCGAATTCACGAAGCGTCTCGACGCGGGCGGGTTCGCTGAGCAGCAACTGGCCGATCAGGTACTTGAGCAGACCCACCTCGGTCAGACCGACACCGAGCATCGAGGCGAGGTTGTTGGGCTTCACCGACAGCGGCAGGTCGGTGACCTTGCCCTGCTTGAGGAACTTGGGCGACCAGCCCGCGAACGGCCCGAACAGCAGCCACTGCCTGCCGTTGATGACGCGCGTGTCCAGGTGCGGCACCGACATGGGCGGTGCGCCCAGCGGCGGCAGGCCGTAGACCTTGGCGTTGTGACGCGAGGTCAGGTGCTGCTTGCTGGTGCGCAGGAAGGCGCCACCCACCGGGAACCCGCCGAAGCCCTTGGCCTCGGGGATGCCCGACTTCTGCAGCAGCGGCAGCGCACCACCACCAGCACCGACGAAGACGAACTTCGAGTTGATCTTGAAGTTGTTGCCGGTGCGGCGGTTTCGCACCTTCACGGTCCAGCTGCCGTCGGAGTTCTTGCGCAGGTCGCGCACGTCGTGACCGAACATGGTGGTCATGCCGTTGCCCGCGGCGAATCCGATCAACTGCCGCGACAGCGATCCGAAGTCGACGTCGGTGCCGTGCTGCGACCAGTTCAGCGCGACCGGCTCCGAGAAGTCCCGCTTCTCCGCCATCAACGGCAGGCGCCGCGCGAACTCGTCCTTGTCGTCGATGAACTCCATCGTCGCGAACAGCGGGTTGGTCACCAGCGCGTTGTAACGCGCCTTGAGGTACTGCACGTTGTCGGCGCCGTACACGAAGCTCACGTGCGGGACGGGGTTGAGGAAGCTGCGGACGTCGGGCAGCACACCGTTCTCGACGGCGTGGGCCCAGAACTGCCGCGAGACCTGGAACTGCTCGTTGACGTTGACGGCCTTGCTGATGTCGATGGTGCCGTCGGGCAGCGCGGGCGTGTAGTTGAGCTCGCACAGCGCAGAGTGCCCGGTGCCCGCGTTGTTCCACGGATCGCTGCTCTCGGCCGCGGCGCCGTCGAGGCGCTCGATCATCGTGATCGACCAGTTGGGCTCCAGCAGCTTGATGAGAGTGCCCAGCGTTGCGCTCATGATGCCGGCCCCCACCAACACGACGTCAGTCTTCGCGTTCGTACCTGCGTTTGCCTCAGACACCCTGATCGCTAGCCCTTCTTCGTCGCGTGGCCCATGAACCGAACATCCCGTCGGCTGGTTCAGCAGCAGTTCCTCTGCTCAGGTTATCGCGAGCCGATAACGCGATTGCCCAGCATGGTGGTGCCACGTGAGTGCGATCGGTCACTTCCACGACCGATGCCCGCCCGCGACCCCTCCTACCACGGTGTTTGGGACGCAGGTTTGCGACTGGGCGGTAACCCGGCGCGGTCCGCGCCGCTACTGTGGGAGCGTGACGTCACGGGAACCCTCATGGGAGCCGGATGTACTGCCGGGGTTCTGGCAACGCACGATCGACCTCGGTCCGGATCCCGACGGTGAAGGCGATCTGTTCGCGACACTGGTGCGCCGCGGCGATCCGGAGAGCACCGGCCGCGCCGAGCACGCGGTGCTGGCACTGCACGGTTATACCGACTACTTCTTCAACACCGAGCTCGCCGACCGGTTCGCCGCGCACGGCTTCGCGTTCTACGCGCTCGATCTCGACAAGTGCGGCCGGTCGCGCCGCGACGGGCAGACACCGCACTTCACGACGGACCTGACCCGGTACGACGCCGAACTGGAGCAGGCGCTCTCGATCATCGGCTACGACACCGCGGGCGCGCGGGTCTGCCTGTACGGCCATTCCGCGGGCGGGCTGATCGTCACGTTGTTCGCCGACCGGATGCGGCGGCGGAACAGGCAGGCCACGCACAACGTCACCGGACTGGTGCTCAACAGCCCGTTCTTCGACCTGCACGGCCCGGGCATCCTGCGCACCGCGCCGACGTCGCTGACGCTGCGCGCGCTGGCGCGGTGGCGCAAGCACACGGTGATCCGCAAACCCACCGTGGGTGGCTACGGCACCACGCTGCACCGTGACTACCACGGCGAGTTCGAGTACAACCTCGACTGGAAACCGGTGGGCGGGTTCCCGATCACGCTCGGGTGGATCAACGCGATCCGCCGCGGACAGGCCCAGTTGCACCGCGGCCTCGACGTCGGGGTGCCAAACCTGATCCTGCGGTCCGACCACAGCGTGCGTGAGACCGACGACCCGGAGGCGATACAGCGCGGCGACGCGGTCCTCGACGTCCGCCAGATCGCACGCTGGGCGGGGTGCGTCGGCGGCCGCAGCACGATCGTGGCGATCCCCGACGCCAAGCACGACGTGTTCCTGTCGCTGGCCGAGCCCAGGGCGCAGGCCTATCGCGAACTCGACCGGTGGCTCGACGAGTATCTGAGCCTGCAGAATCCGACACAACGACTCGTTCGGGATAGGTGAGCACGTGGAGCATTACGATCTGGCGATCATCGGCACGGGGTCGGGCAACAGCATCGTCGACGACCGCTACGCCGGCAAGAAGGTCGCGATCTGCGAGCAGGGCACGTTCGGCGGAACCTGCCTGAACGTGGGATGCATCCCCACCAAGATGTTCGTGTACGCCGCCGAGGTGGCCCACAGTGTCCGCACGAGTGCGCGATACGGCGTCGACGCCCACATCGACAAGGTCCGCTGGCCCGACATCGTCGAGCGGGTGTTCGGGCGTATCGACCCGATCGCCGCGGGCGGCGAGGACTACCGGCGGTCGGATCCGAACATCACGGTGTACTCCAGCCACACCCGTTTCGGGCCGAAGACCGACGACGGCCGCTACACGCTGCGCACCGAGTCGGGTGAGGAGTTCACCAGCGATCAGGTGGTGATCGCCGCGGGTTCACGCACCTACATCCCGCCCGCGGTGGTGGATTGCGGCGTCAAGTACCACACGAGTGACGACATCATGCGGATCCCGGAACTACCCACCGATCTCGTGATCATCGGCGGCGGGTTCGTCTCGGCGGAGTTCGCGCACGTGTTCTCCGCGCTTGGCGTGCACGTCACGATCGTGGTGCGCGGTGACGGTCTGCTCACGCACTGCGACGAGACGATCTGCCACCGGTTCAACGAGATCGCCGCCACCAAGTGGGACATCCGCACACACGAGAACGTGATCGGATCCCACCAGGACGGCGACCGGATCGTGCTCGAACTCGACGACGGCAAGACGGTCGCCGCCGACACGCTGCTGGTGGCCACCGGCCGGGTGCCCAACGGTGACCTGCTCGACGCCGAGCTGGCCGGTGTCGAGGTCGACGAGGACGGCCGCGTGATCGTCGATCAGTACCAACGCACAACGGCCCGGGGCGTTTTCGCGCTCGGCGATGTGTCCTCGGATTACCAGCTCAAGCATGTGGCCAACCACGAGGCGCGCGTGGTCAAGGAGAACCTGCTGCGCGACTGGGACGACACCGCCTCGCTGGTGGCCAGCGATCACCGCTTCGTGCCGTCGGCGGTGTTCACCGATCCGCAGGTCGCGACGGTCGGCCTGACCGAGGCCGAGGCCCGCGCGGCCGGCCACGACATCGTGGTCAAGGTCCAGAACTACGGCGACACCGCTTACGGCTGGGCCATGGAGGACACGACCGGCATCGCCAAGCTGATCGGTGAGCGCGGCACCGGCAAGCTGCTAGGCGCCCACATCCTGGGCCATCAGGCGTCGTCGATCATCCAGCCGCTCATCCAGGCCATGAGCCTGGGACAGACGGCGCAGGAGATCGCCCGCGGGCAGTACTGGATCCACCCGGCGTTGCCCGAGGTGATCGAGAACGCGCTGCTGGGCCTGCAGGAGTGAGCCGGCCGCGCTAGTTCCGCGAGCGTTCCGGAACCGCGAAGCCCCAGGGCAGTTCGAGCCGGTGCGCGGCGAGCAGGTGGGCATCGCCCAGGATCTCCCCGATGTCACCGTCGGCGACCACGCGACCGTCGTCGATGACGACCGCGCGGGTGCACAGTTGCGCGGCGTACGGCAGGTCGTGTGTGACGATCAGCATCGTGAAATCCAGTGCGGCAAGGGTTTCCGCGAGTTCGCGACGCGCCACCGGATCGAGGTTGGCCGAAGGCTCGTCGAGCACCAGGATCTCGGCGTCGCACGCGAGCACCGTGGCCAACGCGGCGCGGCGGCGCTGCCCGCCCGACAGGTGCGCCGGGCTGCGGTCGGCGTGCTCGGTGAGCGACACCAGCTCGAGTGCGTGCCGGACCCGCGCCGCCAGTTCCTCCCCCGCCAGCCCGAAGTTGGCAGGCCCGAAGGCGACGTCCTGCGCCACGGTCGGCATGAACAACTGATCGTCGGGGTCCTGGAACACCAGGCCGACGCGTCGGCGGATGTCGCGCAGCGTGTTTCTGGCCACGGGCACACCGCAGATCCGGACCGTTCCCGACGTGGCCGTGAGCACCCCGTTGAGGTGCAGCATCAGCGTGGTCTTGCCTGCGCCGTTGGGCCCGAGCACCGCGACGCGCTCCCCCTCGGCGACCTCGAGGTCGACGCCGTCGAGGCCGATGTGGCCGTCGGGGTACACGTGGCGCAGGGCCGCGATCGAAATCGCCGTGTCGGTCATCGCAGCCCCCACGCGGTCGCGGCAACGAGCACCGCGGCGCTCACCGGCACCGCCGCAACCAGCCACTGCCGCGGCGTGGCGGCGGCCGCGGACCCGGCGCCCACGGCGAGCTCGGGGATCCGGCCCTCGTAGCCGCGCGACAGCATGGCCAGATAGACGCGCTCACCGCGCTCGTAGGACCGCAGGAACAGCGCACCGACACTCTTCGCGATCGCGCCGGCCTGATGGAGGCCCCGGGGTGAGTCCCCGCGTGAGATCCGGGCCATGCGCATACGGTTGGCCTCGGTGCTCAGGACGTCGATGTAGCGGATCATCAAGGTGAGCATCGAGATGACCGTGCCGGGCACGCCCAGCCGGCTCAGTGCGAGGGGTAACTCGCGCGCGGTCGTGGTGGCGGCCACGGTGAGCGACGCCGCGACCCCGAGGGTGCCCTTGACGACGATCCCCCATGCGGCGTACAGGCCCGTGACCGACAACTGAAGGCCGGCGAACTCGACGCGTTCGCCGCCTTCGGCGAACGGCAGCAGAACCGCCAGGATCAAGAACGGCGCCTCGATGAGCATGCGCGGGAGCACCCACGCCGGCGGGATCTTCGCCACCGCCCACATCGACACGATGATCAGCGCGTACACGCCGAACGGCCAGAAGGTCTCGCGTGGTGTCGCCACCACCGCGACGACGAACACCACGAGGCACACGATCTTCACCTCCGGCGCGAGGCGGTGCAGCGCCGAATCACCCTGGCGGTAAAGCGGATGCGCGTGCCCGCCCGCCATGTCAGCGGCCCGATGTGTGCTTGCGGCGCGCGATCATCCGAAAGGCCCCGCCTGCGATCAGGACCGTCACCAGTGCCCCGATGATCCCGGCCACCCCACCGGTGCCGGTGCGACCGCCGATCGAATAGTCCGCCAGCGGCGACGCGGCCATGGGGTGTTCGGTCGCGTGCTGTGCGATGCAGTCACCGGTCAGTTCCTCGCCGTGGTCGGTCTCGACGACCTGGCAGCCCTTCAACGTGGCCGAATCCAGCCCGTCGGGACTGCCGCTCGCGAGATAGGACACGCCACCGGCGATGATCAGGATGACCACGGCGAAACCGGCCCAGAACATCCGCTTCACGCGGCGACCTCCTGACGCTGACGCCGTAGCAGGTACACGAGATCCGGCCGCACCCGCGCGACCGCGGTGACCGTGAGTGCCGTGATGATGCCTTCACCGATCCCGATCAGCACGTGCGTGCCGAACATGTAGCCCGCCACCGCTTGTATCGACGTCGTCGCGACGCCCCCGATGACGTATTCGACGACGAAACCCATGGCCGCGCACACGGTTCCCACGAGGGCCGCCACGAAGGCCACCACACCGATGTGGCGGTCCGGCGGAGATCCCGCCGCGCCCCGTCCGCGGAGCACGGTGGACAGCACCACCGCGGTCGCGTAGCCGGCCGCGACGCCGATCAGCGCCATGTTGGTGATGTTCGTCCCCAGCGCGCTCACGCCGCCGTCGGCGAACAGCAGCGACTGCACCACCAGCACGATCGCGATGCACAGCGCCCCGGTGTACGGCCCGACGAGGATCGCCGCGAGCGCACCGCCGAGCAGGTGACCGCTGACCCCGGGCAGGATCGGGAAGTTCACCATCTGCACGGCGAAGATGAACGCCGCCACGAGACCGGCCAGCGGCACCGTCCGCTCGTCGAGTTCGTCTCGGGCGCGCAGGGCGCACACACCGAGCGCGGCGACCGCCAGGGCACCGAACACCAACGACGTCTGGACGTTCACGATGCCATCGCTCATGTGCATGGCGACGATCTCAATGGCCATACCAATGAGATTAAGGCCGCCACGGTCATCTGTCCAGATGAACAGATATTCAGATGAAATCAGCCGTGCCGCGCGCCGATCCAGTGCAGCAGTTCGTGCACGACGTCGTCCTCGAGGCGGTAGCTCACGGCGCGTCCCACCCGGGTGGAACTGACCCACCCCTGCTGCCGGAGCACCCGAAGTGCTTGCGACACCGCATTTTCCGACCGGCCCAGGACCTCGGCCAAATCGCCCACGAAGATGCCCGGAGCCCGGTGCAGCACAAGCAGGATCTCGAGGCGGTTCGGGTCGGAGAGCAGGTCGAAGCGCCGCGCCCACGTGGCGGAGTCGACATCGACGAGTGCCGAGGTCGCCCGCTCCACCTGTACGTGCCCTTCGACGGCGTCCACATCTGGAAATGTAAACCAAACCGCCCGTAACGGGTACTCGCCGGCGGCGCGTCCACGCTTTGGTCTGGTGGCTTTACGATTGGTCCATGTCCACTGACGGTTCCACGACGTCGAACCGCCGAGCTACCGACGACATCTTCACCAAGGTCACCCCGGGCCGGGCCTCGGAAATGATTCTCGACCAGATCCGGTCGTTGATCCGAGATGGCCACCTGAAGCCCGGTGACCGCCTTCCCTCCGAACGTGAACTCGGCGACCGGTTCGGCGTCAGCCGAGTCACCGTCCGCGAAGCGCTGCGCGGCCTCGAGGCCAACGCCATGGTGACCATCAAGGTCGGCGCCCACGGCGGAGCCTTCGTCACCGCGCCCACCAGCTCACGTGTCAGCGAGGGCATCGTCGATCTGCTCAGCATGTCGGGCCTGACCGACATCGAGATCACCGAGGCCCGGCAGGTGTTCGAACTCGGCATCATCCCGCTGGTGTGCGAGCGCGCCACCGAGGCGGACATCGAAGAACTGCTGCAGATCTGCGACCGCGGCGACGCGGCCGCAGGACAGGGCTCCTCTTCGATGGAACTGTCGGCGCAGTTCCACACACGGGTGGCCGAGGCGAGCCACAACGCCGCGCTCGCGATGCTGGCAGAGGCCTTCTACGGTCCGACGCTGGTGTCGCTGCGCCACGTTCAGGAGGGCCATCCCGAGATAGGTGTCCGCAGCAGCCGCGAACACCGCCAGTTCGTCATGGCGGTCAAGAAGGGCGATGTCGAGAAGGCCACCGCGGTCATGCGTACCCACCTGGGCCGCACCGCGCGTCACGTCAAAGGTTGATCGGCGCCTGGTTGATCGGCGCCTGGCGACGGCGCATGTGAACTCCGAGATCACCGCGCTCGCCGGGTGAATCAGCGCTCGTCTCCCGGCTCCTGCGCCTCCTCGGCCAGAACCGCACCTGCGATACGGAACGCGGTGTTGGCGTCGGGCACACCGCAATAGATCGCGGACTGCAGCAGCACCTCTTTGATCTCGTCGACGCTCATGCCGTTTCGGCGCGCCGCCCGCACATGCATCGCCAGTTCGTCGTGGTGGCCGCGGGCGATCATGGCCGTCAGCGTGATCATGGAGCGGCTGCGTCGGTCCAGTCCCGGCCGGGTCCAGATCTCGCCCCAGGCGTATCGGGTGATGAGATGCTGGAAATCCGCGGTGAATCCGGTGGTTGCCGCGACTGCACGATCGACGTGGTCGTCGCCGAGCACCGCGCGGCGCACCTGAATCCCCGCCGCGTGTGTCTCGTCTCGCATGGTGGTCACATCGTCTCCTTGAGGTGTCGGCGGGCCCGGTGCGCGACGGCGTCGATGAGATGACCGGACGCGCCCAGATAGTCGGCGCGCGTTGTGCGCCCGACGAGTTCGCTCATCACGCGTTGTTCTGCGAGCAGATCACCTGCGGCGCCCAGGTTGTCGCGTGCCCGCTGGACGTCGACGTGCAGACCGGTCAACAGGTCACTCGTCTGACGCATCGCGACGACGGTGCGCCGGGTCAGCGTGCGCAGCGCCGCCCATTCCGCGTGCCAGCCGCCGTCGGATCGTTCGTCCACACTCGCCGCCGATGCGGCGTGCAGGGTCGCTCCGAGCGCGGGGGCGGCCAGCGCGGCACGGCGGATGAGCACCGACAGTACCGGATTCCGTTTGTGCGGCATGGTCGACGAACCGCCGCCACTGCCCTCCACCAGCTCACCGATCTCGGCCCTGCTGCCCACCGCGACATCGGCCGCGATGTGACCGCACGCGTCGCAACATCCCACCAGTGCGTCACCGGCGCGTGTCACCACGGCCCTGGTGGTGTGCCACGGCGCTGCGGTCGTCAGGCCCACCGCGCCGGCCAGGGCGTCGGCGAGCGTGAGCGCCTCATCGGGAGATCCGACCAGTTCGGTTGTGGCCGCGTGTGTTCCGACTGCACCGCCGAGCTGTACGGGCAGCCAGGGAACGGCCGCCAGCGCATCGGCGGCGTCGAGCACGCCGGACAGCCAGTTGGCGAACTTCGCTGCTGCGGTACTCGGCAGCGCGGGTTGTGTCAGGGTGCGGGCCGCCATCGGGCTGTTGCGGTGCGACTCCACCAGGCCCAGGAGGATGCGTACGTGCGTGGTCATCTCGTCATGCACCGCGCTCAGTGCGTCGCGCAGGCACATCATCAGCGCGGTGTCGACGACATCCTGGCTTGTCAGCCCGCGGTGCAGCCACCGGGCCGCCTCGCCGCCCGTGCGCTCACGCAGCAGTGCGACCAGCCCGACGACGGGGTTGCCGTCGCTCTCGGCTCCCGCCGCGACCGTCTCCACGTCCCCCGCCGAGGTCAGTGCGCAAAGATCGACACGTGCCTTCTGCGGAGCCGGGCCGATGTCGACCAGCAGGTTCAGCCAGGCGTTCTCGACGGCGACCATGGCGTCGAAGAACGCCCGGTCGCTCATGAGATCACCCGCGCGGTGATCGCCCGGCCACAGCAGATCCGTCACGGCGTGTGCCCGGGAAAGCGCAGGAAGACGGTTTCGCGGTCGCCCTGCAACCGGATGTCGAAGGTCAGTCCGTGCTCGTCGGGCACGGCGATCAACGTCTCGCGCCGCTCGCTCGGCAGCGATGACAGCAGCGGGTCGGTCGCCAGATGCTCGCCGGGCAGATAGACGCGCGTGAACAGCCGGTTGAGCAGACCGCGGGCGAACACGGTCATCGCGATGAACGCTGCCGAACCGGGTTGCGAGACACCGGGTTCGACGGTCGTGAAACTGTAGCGGCCTGCGCCGTCGGTGGCCGCGCGGCCCCATCCGGTGAACGTCCAGCCGTCCCGTCGCAGCGATCCGGTCTTCGTGGGCACCCGACCGTCGGCGTCGGCCTGCCAGATCTCCAGCAGGGCGTCCGGCACGGGCGCACCCGCCCCGTCGGTGACCAGGCCGTGCAACCGGATGGCCCCGGGCGAACCCGGCGGGACCAGTTCGTTGCCGCCGGGTATGGGCAGGGCGTACCCGTAGAAGGGACCGACCGTCTGGCCGGGTGTCGCGGAAAGGGTGCTCATCAGGCCTCCATCGGGGTGCGCAGGGATCCGGTCAGCACGATGTCCCAGCGGTAACCGGTGGCCCATTCGTGGGTGGTCACGTCGTGGTCGTAGGTGGCCACCAGGCGTTCGCGGGCCTTGGCGTCGGTGATCGACTGGTAGATCGGGTCGAACGCGAACAGGGGGTCACCGGGGAAGTACATCTGGGTGATCATGCGCTGCGTGAACTCGGTTCCGAACAACGAGAAATGGATGTGCGCGGGCCGCCACGCGTTGTGGTGGTTGCGCCACGGGTACGGCCCGGGCTTGATGGTGGTGAACCGGTAGGTGCCGTCGGCGTCGGTGAGGCAGCGGCCCACCCCGGTGAAGTTGGGGTCCAGCGGCGCCGGATGCTGATCGCGCAGGTGACGGTAGCGGCCCGCGGCATTCGCCTGCCAGATCTCGACCAACTGGTGTCGCACGGGCCTGCCGTCCCCGTCCACGACGCGGCCGGTCACCACGATCCGTTCGCCGATGGGTTCCGCGGTGTGCTGGATGGTCAGATCGGATTCGTGTTCGGCGACGTCACGCTCGCCGAAGCACGGTGCCCACAATTCGATGGATTCCGGATCCGTTTGGTGCAGTTGTACTTTCGGATGCCGCAGCACACTGCTCCGGTACGGCGGATAGTCCAGGCGGGGCTGTGCCTCGTCGAGGCCGCCGCGGTGGTAGGACTCGGTGATCTCGTTGATCTCCGCGCTGATGTCGGATTGACTCACAAGGGCCATGCTCGAGCAAGCTACTGACGAATCGAATGGGACTGAACGTTAGACTTCCACTGGGCGGAAGGACCCTGCGAATGGCCGATGATTCGTCGCCGACGGTCGCGTCACGACTGCTGGCAGTGGTGGGCGCGTTCGACGAGCGCCACCGCAGCCTGTCGCTGACCGAGATCGCCCGCCGCGCCGGGATTCCCCTTTCCACGGCACACCGGTTGACGGGCACCCTCGTCGAGGGCGGCGCGTTGCAGCGCCGCGACGACGGCAGGTACGTGATCGGCCGCCTCATCTGGCAGGCCGGCCTGCTCGCACCCGTCGAGGGTCCGCTGCGGCATGTCGCCGAGCCGTACCTGCACGACGTGTACGCGGCGACGATGGCCACGGTCCACCTCGGTGTCCGTGACGGCGACGAGGTGCTCTACCTGCTGCGTATCCGCGGGCGCGCATCCGTGCCGATCGTCAGCACCGTCGGCAGCCGACTTCCGCTGTACTGCACCGGCGTCGGCAAGGTCCTGCTGGCGCACGCACCCGAGGACGTCGCCGAGCGGGTGCTGTCGGGACTGCGGCCCGTCACCCCGAAGACCATCACGCAGCCCGCGATGTTGCGCCAGCAGTTGCGCCGCGTCCGCGACGACGGCATCGCGACGACGAGTGAGGAGATGTCGCTCGGCGCATGCTCACTGGCGGTGCCGGTGACACGCGCCTCCGACGACACGGTGGTCGCCGCGATCGGCGTTGTCGTGCCATCGCTCAAACGCGACCGACAGCGCCTCATCCAGGCACTGCAGGGTGCCGCGCGAGGTATCGGACGGGTGCTGTGAACCGCTCAGTCCAAGAAGCCGTGCAACAGTGCCGCCGAACCCGACACGTGGTCGAGCATCGCCGTGGCCGCGCGGTCTGCGTCGCCGGCCAGGATCGCCATCACGATGGCCTCGTGCTGATCGTCGGAGTGCGCAATGTTGCGCGGCAGCAACGGGATCCGGTCGAGCAGTCCGTTGATCCGCATACGGTTCTCGGCGATCAACGGCACCAGTGACGGCGATCCGGCCGCCTCCGCGATCGCCAGGTGCAGCCGGGAGTCCAGCCGACGGTAGTCGTCGGTCCCCTCGGCGGCACGCACGTCTGCCAGCCGCGACCACAGGCCGTCGCGTTCGGCCGCGCTGAGCGTGCGGCCCGCGGCCATGCGCGCGGCCCCGACCTCGAGGATCTCGCGCAACCGCAGCGCATCGTCGATCTCCTCGTGGGAGGGTCGTGGGGTGTCCGCGGTGTGACTGGGAAGCTCGTCGGCCAGGAATGTGCCGCCGTAGCGCCCGCGCCGCGACACCAGGTAGCCGGCGTCGGCCAGCGACTTGATCGCCTCACGCACGGTGTCACGGCTGACCCCGAGGCGCGTGGCGAGTTCCCGCTCGGGCGGCAGGGATTCGCCGGGACCCAGCACACCCAGCCTGATGGTCTCCAACAACCGTCCCACGGTGTCCTCGAACGCGTTCCCCAACCGCACCGGCCGCAGCAGCGCGTCGGCCGCCTCGGCGGTGGGCTGGGGATCCGGTTCGGCGCTCATGGTGACCTACGGCGTACCACAACCACTACAGCGGCGTGACGTACGCGGAGCTGATCCCGCCGTCGACCAGGAACGTCGACCCGGTGATGAACGACGCGTCGTCACTGGCCAGGAACGCGACCGCGGCGGCGAGTTCCTCGGGTTCGGCGAACCGGCCCAGCGGGATGTGCACGAGCCTGCGCGCGGCGCGCTCGGGATCCTTGGCGAACAACTCCTGCAGCAGTGGGGTGTTGACCGGTCCCGGGCACAACGCGTTGACCCGGATGCCCTGGCGCGCGTACTGCACGCCGAGCTCACGCGACATCGCGAGCACACCGCCCTTGGATGCGGTGTAGGAGATCTGCGATGTCGCCGAACCCATCACGGCCACGAACGACGCGGTGTTGATGATCGACCCCTTGCCCGCGGGCACCATGTGCCGCAGAGCGGCGCGACACGACAGGTACACCGACTTGAGGTTGATGTCCTGGACCCGCTGCCAGGCGGGCAGGTCGGTGTTCTCGATCAGGTCGTCCTCGGGTGGCGAGATGCCCGCGTTGTTGAACGCGATGTCGACCCGCCCGAAAGTCGAAGCGGCGGTGTCGAACAGGTTGTCGACGGCCTCCTGCTCGGAGACGTCCACGGGCACGAACAGGCCTTCGAGTTCGTCGGCGGCGGCCTTGCCGGTCGTGGGGTCGATGTCACCCACCACGACGGTGGCGCCCTCGGCGCGCAGCCGCCGGCCGGTGGCCAGGCCGATACCGCTTGCGCCGCCGGTGATCACGGCGACCTTGCCGGCGAGGCGTTGGGTCAGGTCCATCGGGAGGTCTCCTCTGCTGCGAGTTTTCGGACGAGTTGTCAGACGGCTATGAAGACGTTCTTGGTCTCGGTGAACGACAGTGGCGCATCCGGGCCGAGTTCGCGACCCAGGCCCGACTGCTTGAAGCCGCCGAACGGGGTGTTATAGCGCACCGAGGAATGCGAGTTGACGCTGAGGTTGCCGGCCTCGATGGCACGCGAGACGCGGATCGCCCGCGACACGTTGTCGGTCCAGATCGAGCCGGAGAGCCCGTAGGCGGTGTCGTTGGCCACCGCGATCGCGTCGGCCTCGTCGTCGAACGGGAGCACCGTCACCACGGGGCCGAAGATCTCCTCGGAGACCGTGCGGTCATCGCGTGACGGGGTCAGGACCGTTGGCGGGAACCAGAATCCGGGCCCGTCGGGAGCCGACCCGCGGAACGCGACCGGTGCGTCGTCGGGCACGTAGGAATGCACCGACTCCCAGTGCGGACGTGACACCAGCGGCCCCATCTCGGTGTCACGCACCGACGGGTCACCCACCACCACGCCTTTGACGGCGGGCTCCAGCATCTCCATGAACCGGTCGTAGACGCTGCGCTGCACCAGGATCCGGCTGCGTGCGCAGCAGTCCTGCCCGGCGTTGTCGAACACGCCGTACGGCGCGGTCGCCGCGGCCTTCTCCAGATCGCAGTCCTCGAACACGATGTTGGCGCTCTTGCCGCCTAGTTCGAGGGTGACCCGCTTGATCTGCGCCGCGGCCCCCGCCATCACGCGCCGGCCGACCTCGGTGGAACCGGTGAACACCACCTTGCGGATGCCGGGGTGGGAGACGAAGCGCTCCCCCACCACCGAACCCTTACCCGGCAGCACCTGGAACAGCCCCTCGGGCAATCCAGACTCGCGGGCGATCTCGCCGATCCGGATCGTGGTCAGCGGTGTCCACTCGGCCGGTTTGAGCAGCACGGCGCAGCCGGCCGCGAGCGCGGGCGCGAACCCCCACGCCGCGATCGTCATCGGGAAGTTCCAGGGTGTGATCACCCCGACGACACCCAGCGGTTCGTTGAACGTCACATCCAGACCACCGGCGACCGGGATCTGCTTGCCGGACAGGCGTTCCGGGGTTGCCGCGTAGAAGTTCAGCACGTCTCGGACGTGGCCGGCCTCCCACTCGGCCTGCCCGATGGGATGTCCCGAGTTGGACACCTCCAGCGCTGCGAGTTCGTCGATGTGGGCGTCGACGGCGGCGGCGAAGGCGCGCAGCGCCGCGGCCCGCTCGGCAGGTGCGAGCGCGGCCCACCGGCGTTGCGCGACCGTCGCACGCGCCACCGCGTCGTCGACGGCCGCCTCGTCGAGCAGTTCGACGGTGGTCAGCACCTGCTCGGTCGCGGGGTTGATCACCTGGCACGCTGTCATGAGACCCTCTCTGTCGCATACGTTCTGGCCGCCTCCACCACGGCGCGGAAGAGCCGCAGATCATCGAGGCGCTCTTCGGGGTGCCATTGCACGCCCAGCACGAACGCCTCACCGGGCACCTCGACGGCCTCGATCACCCCGTCGGTGTCGCGCGCGCTGACCACGAGCCCCTCCCCGAGCCGGTCGATGGCCTGGTGGTGGTAACACTGGGCGTCGGAGCTCTCACCGATCAGCGAGGCGAGCCGGGTGCCGGACACGGTGCGCACATCGGACGTGCCGAAGACCGCGTCACCCTTCTGGTGGTGAGTGTGCCCGATGACGTCGGGCAGGTGCTGGTGCAGCGTGCCGCCGAGCGCGGTGTTGAGCACCTGGGCGCCGCGGCAGACCCCCAGCACCGGGATGCCGCGCGCCAACGCTCCCGACAGGAGCGCGAACTCCCACTCGTCGCGCTCGAGCGCAGGCTCATTGGTCTTCGGGTGCGGTTTCTGCCCGTAGCGGGCCGGGTCGACGTCGGGCCCGCCGGTGATCACCAGTCCGTCGAGCCGATCGAGCACACGGTCGGCCACGTCGCCGTCGACGGGTTGCGGGGGCAACAGCACCGCGATACCTCCCGCGAGGTTCACACCGGCGAAGTAGATCTGCGGCAGGAAGCTCGCGCGCACATCCCACACGCCTGTCTGCGCCTGCTGCAGATAGGTGGTCATCCCGATGACGGGACGCAGTTCGGATGAATCAGAGTCGCTCAAAACCGCGCACCCTCTCCCAGTCCGTCACGGCCGCGTTGAACGCCGCCATCTCGACGCGCGCGTAGTTCAGGTAGTGCTCGACGACGTCGTCCCCGAACGCCGCGCGCGCCACCTCGGACTTCGCGAAGAGATCGGCCGCCTCGGCCAGGGTGGTGGGCAGCCGCTCGGCCCCGCTGGTGTAGGCGTTGCCCGCCATCGGTTCGGGGAGTTCGAGGTCACGCTCGATGCCGTAGAGCCCGCCCGCGATCAGCGCCGACACCGCGAGGTACTGGTTGACGTCGCCGCCGGGCGCGCGGCACTCGACGCGCATGCCGTGTCCGTGCCCGACGACGCGCAACGCACACGTGCGGTTGTCGAAGCCCCACGCCACCGCGGTGGGCGCGAAGCTGCCGTCCACGAACCGCTTGTAGGAGTTGATGTTCGGCGCGTAGAACAGGGTGAGCTCACGCAGCGTCGCGAGGATGCCCGCGATGAAACTGCGGAACAACGGCGACATCCCGTGCGGGTCGGACTCGTCGGCGAACACCGCGTCGCCGTTCTCGCCCGCCCCGCGCAGCGAGATGTGGATGTGGCAGCTGTTGCCTTCGCGTTCATCGTATTTCGCCATGAACGTGAGGCTCTTGCCGTGCTGGTCGGCGATTTCCTTGGCGCCGTTGCGATAGATCGTGTGGTTGTCGCACGTCACCCTGGCGTGGTCGTAGCGGAACGCGATCTCCTGCTGGCCCAGGTTGCACTCGCCCTTGACGCCCTCGCAGTACATGCCGGCGCCCTCCATGCCGCGGCGGATGTCACGCAGCAACGGTTCCATGCGGGTGGAGGCGTGGATGGCGTAGTCGACGTTGTAGTCGGTGGCCGGGGTGAGGTTGTGGTATCCCGACGACCAGGCCTGCCGGAAGCTGTCGTCGAACACCATGAACTCCAACTCGGTGCCCACGAAGGGCACGAGTCCGCGTTCGGCGAGCCGGTCGATCTGGTGGTTGAGGATGCTGCGCGGCGCGACCGCGACAGGGTTGCCGTCGAGCCAGGACAGATCGGCCATCACCATGGCCGTGCCGGGCAACCACGGGATGCGGCGCAACGTCGAGAAGTCGGGCGTCATCACCATGTCGCCGTAGCCGGTCTCCCAACTCGAGACCGCGTATCCGTCGACGGTGTTCATGTCGACGTCCACGGCAAGCAGGTAGTTGCAACACTCGCAGCCGTTGGCGGCGACCTCTTCGACGAACAGCCGAGCCGACACCCGTTTGCCCGTCAGCCTGCCCTGCATGTCGCAGAACGCGACGATCACCGTGTCGATCTCACCGTCTGTGACGAGCTGCACAAGTTCGTCCTGTGTCAGCATGCCGGGGTTACGGCTCATCGTGCACCTTCCTCTCGGTGCTTTCCGGGTGACCGGTCGTCCGTTCCGCTGACGTCAAGCCGACCTTTGCACCCGTTCATGAACACAACGACGTGAAGATCGTCCCTCGAATACGCCCGAATGTCACGCACAAAAGGTCGGCGAACCTACCAATAGAGGCCGAACGGCGAGTGCGGACGGCGATCCGCGCACGAGGCTGCAGATCTGGCAAACCCGGACGCCCGAACGGGGGTTTAGCGACTTGATCAAAAAGGTAAATACCGGTCGTGAAGTGCTCTGAGATGCCGGCTGCGCAGGTCCCGAAATTGTCAGGCGTGAGACATCGGGCCGCCACCCTTGTAGGGTCGAACTGATGTGTGGAGCCACCGGAGAGGTGCGTCTCGATGGCCGGACACCAGATATCGGCGCGGTGTCGGCCATGGCAGAGACGATGTCGTCCAGGGGACCCGATGCGGCGGGCGTGTGGTCGCAGGGGCGGGTAGCGCTGGGCCACCGACGACTGAAAATCATTGATCTGACCGAAGCGGGCGCGCAACCGATGATCGACCCCGAACTGGGGTTGGCCGTCTGTTGGAACGGCTGCATCTACAACTACAAGGAACTGCGCGCCGAGCTGTCCGGGCACGGGTACCGGTTCTTCTCACACAGCGACACCGAGGTGCTGATCAAGGCCTATCACCACTGGGGTGATCGTTTCGTGGAACACCTCAAGGGGATGTTCGCGTTCGCGATCGCCGAGCGTGACACCGGCCGGGTGTTGCTGGGCCGCGACCGGCTCGGCATCAAGCCGCTGTACCTCAGCGAGACGGGCGACCGCATCCGGTTCGCGTCGTCGCTGCCCGCGCTGCTGGCAGGCGGCGGCGTCGACACCGGCATCGACGCGGTCGCGCTGCACCACTACCTGACGTTCCACTCGGTGGTGCCGCCGCCACGGACGATCCTGCGCGGCGTCAAGAAGGTGCCGCCCGCGTCGATCGTGGCGATCGAGCCCGACGGGACGCAGCGCACCACGGTCTACTGGTCGCCCGACTTCTCGCGGCGCGCCGAACGTGCCGACTGGTCCGAGCGGGACTGGGAAGACGCAGTGCTGCAGTCACTTCGGGAAGCCGTCGAGCGACGCCTGGTCGCCGACGTGCCGGTGGGGTGCCTGCTCTCGGGCGGGGTCGACTCCAGCCTGATCGTGGGCCTGCTCGCCGAGGCGGGCCAGCACGGGCTCAAGACCTTCTCGATCGGCTTCGAATCCGTCAACGGTGTCGCAGGCGACGAGTTCAAGTACTCCGACATCGTCGCCCAGCACTTCGGCACCGACCACCACCAGATCCGCATCGACACGGCACGCATGCTGCCCGCACTCGACGGTGCGATCGCGGCGATGAGCGAACCGATGGTGAGCCACGACTGTGTGGCGTTCTATCTGCTGAGCCAGGAAGTGGCCAAGCACGTCAAGGTGGTGCAGTCCGGTCAGGGCGCCGACGAGGTGTTCGCGGGCTACCACTGGTATCCGCCCATGGCCGAGCCGGCCGCCGCATCGCTCGACGGCGCGGTGAACAGCTACCGCGGTGCGTTCTTCGACCGCGACAGCGCGGGCGTCGCGAGTCTCATCAGCGACGCGTACCGGGTCGACGGAGATCCCAGCGGCGTGTTCGTCACCGACCACTTCGGTGCGCCGGGCGCCGAGACCGGCGTCGACCGGGCGCTGCGCCTGGACACCACGGTGATGCTGGTCGACGATCCGGTCAAGCGTGTCGACAACATGACCATGGCGTGGGGCCTGGAGGGCCGCGTGCCGTTCCTCGACCACGAACTCGTCGAACTCGCGGCGACCTGCCCGCCCGAACTCAAGACCGCCCACGGCGGCAAAGGCGTGCTGAAAGAGGCTGCGCGACGGGTGATCCCGGCCGCGGTGATCGACCGGCCCAAGGGCTACTTCCCCGTGCCCGCGCTGACCCATCTCGAGGGGCCGTACCTGAACATGGTGCGCGACGCGCTGTACGCGCCCGAGGCCAAAGAGCGCGGGCTGTTCCGGCCCGAGGCGGTGGAACGGCTTCTCGCCGACCCCAACGGCAGGCTGACACCGCTGCGCGGCAACGAGTTGTGGCAGATCGGTCTGTTGGAGTTGTGGTTGCAGCGTCACGGCATCACCGGGAGCGCGGCATGACCGCGCTCGAGCCGGACGCCGCCGCCCCGGCACCCACACCGGACCCGGAACCGCCGGTCGAAGACCACACCGAGGCCATCACGATGGGCCTGCACGACGCCTCACCGCAACACCTCGTCGATGCGATGGCCGATGACGTCGAGCTCGAACTCGGGTGGGGCAGGCTGATCTTCGGCCAGACCTTCGCCGATCCGGAGAAGCTCGCCGAGGCGCTGCAGCAGGAGCGGCCGGGCCGTCGCGACATCTGCATCTACGCGCGCGAATCCCATGTGCTCGTCGCGCGCTCACCCGCCGAGTTGTTCATCGACCCCAGCCACACCTACCGCAAGCGGTTCACCGGCGAGTTGCCGCCCGCCGAGCCGATCGGGTTCACGGTGCGCACACTGGAGTCACCTGAGGACGCCGATTCGATGAACCGCGTGTACGTGCGGTGCGGCATGGTGCCCGCCCCGGTGGACGTCATCTGGCGCAACCACACCGAGAACCCCGCGGTGATCTACCTCGTCGCGGTCCGCGACGACGACGGCAGCATCGTCGGCACCGTGACCGGTGTGGACCACAAGCAGTTGTTCGACGATCCCGAGGACGGCTCGAGCCTGTGGAGCCTCGCGGTGGACCCGGCCGCGAGCCTGCCCGGTGTGGGCGCCGCGCTGACCCGGACACTGGCGGGCATGCTGCACGCGCGGGGCCGTGCCTACCTGGATCTGTCGGTGGCGCACGACAACGCCGCGGCGATCGGGCTGTACGAGAAGCTCGGTTTCCAGCGGGTGCCGGTGCTGGCGGTCAAACGCAAGAACGCGATCAACGAACCGCTGTTCACGCATCCCCCCGAGACCGTCGACGATCTCAACCCGTACGCGCGCATCATCGCCGACGAGGCCATCCGCCGCGGCATCTGGGTCGAGGTGCTCGACGCGGGCGCCGGGGAGATGCGGCTGTCGCACGGCGGCCGCACTGTCATCACGCGGGAATCGTTGTCGGAGTTCACCTCCGCGGTCGCGATGAGCCGCTGTGACGACAAGCGTCAGACCCGCCGCATCGTCTCCGACGCCGGCATCACGGTTCCCAAGGGCCGGCTGGCGACCTTCGACGAGGCGGACCACAAGTTCCTCGCCGAGGTCGGCGACGTCGTGGTGAAGCCCACGCGCGGCGAGCAGGGCAAGGGCATCACGGTCGGCGTCGGCAGCCCCGAGGAACTCGACGCGGCCCTGCACCGGGCCCGCGAGCAGCATCCCGAGGTGCTCATCGAGCAACGCGCCAAAGGCGACGATCTGCGACTCGTGGTGATCGACGGCAAGGTCGTGGCCGCCGCGATCCGCAGGCCCGCCGAGATCGTCGGCACCGGTGGACACACCATCCGCGAGCTCATCGAGACCCAGAGCCGCCGCCGCGCCGCTGCCACCGGCGGCGAGTCCCGCATCCCGATGGACGACGTGACCGCCTCGACGGTCGCCGAGGCCGGGTGGTCGTTGGACGACGTTCTGCCCGAGGGTCAACGCCTGCGGGTGCGCCGCACCGCGAACCTGCACCAGGGCGGCACGATCCACGATGTCACCGCCGAAGTGAACCCGGAGCTGTGCCGGGTGGGTGTGCGCGCGGCCGAGGCGATCGGCATCCCCGTCACCGGCATCGACCTGCTGGTGCCGGATGTGCGGGGCACCGAATACGTGTTCATCGAGGCCAACGAGCGGCCCGGGCTGGCCAACCACGAACCGCAGCCCACGGCCGCGGCGTTCGTCGACTTCCTGTTCCCGCAGCAGCCAGGCCTGCCTCAGGCCTGGACGCCGTCGGAGACGCCGATCCGGCCCGAATGATCTACCAGGTGCTGGTACGCAGCACGATCTCGGCGGCCAACTGTGCCGTGGTGTCCTGCGCGTTGCGCCGCCCGAGCATCTCGACGAGCCGGAAGTCGCCGTACACGTAGCGCTGGCTGGCCTTGGCCACCGCGCGGGCCGCAGGCGTGCTGACCAACGCGGTCGTGTTCATCTCGACGGGCGGACAGTGCGGGTCACGGATGACGCCGGTGGGATCGGCGACGCGGGGATGCCCGCGGTCCACCACGACCAGGCCGACGAACTTGTCGAGCCGGGTCGCGGCGAGTTCCCACGCGAGTTCGCCGCCCAGCCGATCACCCACCAGCAAAGACCATTTGATTCCCAATGCATCGAGAATGCCCACAACGGACTTGGCGGTGAGGCGGGGGTCCGGAGCGATGACGACGGTGCGCAGCGATGCGGTGTGCAGGCGCTGACAGATGCCCTCATAGGCTCCGGGGCCGTGGTGACCGGCGCTGAGCAGCACCACATTCGAACCCTTGTCGGGCCCGGCGACGTCGACGGCGATGGGGAAGCCGTCAATCGTTTCCACGGTGGTCAGCATTCGGCCAACCTACCGTCCCGATGGCGGCGGCGTCACGAAATCAGGGTGTCCCAACGCAAGCGTCAGCGGTTGCTCAGCGGGCCTCGACGCGCTCGACCTGCTTGAAGAACGCCTCGAGGAAGGTCTCGGGCAGGGTCGCCTTCGCCGCGATCGACGGGTTGGGCGTGGGGAACGCGATACCGAAAACCGACCAGCCGCCGACATTTTCGAAGCCGAAGTACACGCTCTCGTCGACGTCGTTGAGCCGCATGGTCTGCCGGTAGACCAACGCCGACGACCGCGGTGCCTGCAGCCTGGTGGTGGTGATCGGGATGCCCTCGTCGGACGGGTCGAAGAAGGCCCGGAACTGCGCGCACCGTTGCGCGGTGGCGTCGAGACGGTCCAGCGGCAGCGGCGAACTGAGCACCGTGACGACCATCCGGGCCCCGTCGTAGGCCGCGATGAACTTGCCCGCGGCACCAGGGCCGCGTTCGGCCGAGCCGGCGATGACGCGCGTGAGACCGTCGGTGCAGCCTTCCGGCGCGGACAGCATGGCGGGCGGTCCCCCGGATCCGTCGGGCTCCCCTGCGTCTTCGACGATGCGGTCGTACTGCACGCCCTGCGGAAAATCCGCGGCAGTGAGCAAAACCCGGTCCATGGTCGCGCCGGGCCACGTGGCCGTGCCCGTGACCACAGTGGCGCATGCGGTCAGTGAGCACGCGGCCAGCACCGCGAGCACTCCCACGAGCACTGCAACCGACCGCCTCGTCCCCCGCCGCAGGCTGGTCATGGCATCAGGCTACCGAGAATCGCCCGACTCGGTCCGGCCGCGGCGCGCGAAGCGCGCAGGTGTGGTGCCCAGCATCTTCCTGAAGTGCCGGTGCAGGTGTGACTGGTCGTGGAAGCCGACCGCTGCCGCGACGTCGGCCGGGCGCATGCCGTCCAGGAGCAAACGGCGGGCCTCGTCCACCCTGCGGCCCGTGAGGTACCGGTGCGGCGGCAGCCCGAACTCACGGCCGAAGGTGCGCACCAGGTGCACCGGATCGGCGTGCAGGATCTCACCGGCCTCGTCGAGGGTCAGGCCCGTCGTGATCCGGCTGTCGATGAGTTCGCGCAGCCGTGATGCCAGACGCCGGTCACGCACCGGCGCCGGCGGTGCGACCGCACCGGCCAGATGTTGTTGGAGACGTTCGACGACGAATGCCAGCCGGCTGGACGCCTCGAACTCGTCGCCGGGCCCCAAGGCCCGGTGCAGGCCGGAGATGCGGTTGCGCAGCGCCGGATCGGCCAGGGTCGGGGTGCCCACGGCCGCACCGATTCCCGTGAGCAGATCGGGTTCGAGGTAGAGCACGCGTTTGCGGAAGCCGCCGGGACGGACCGCGCGTCCGTTGTGCGGCACATGCGGCGGCAACAGCGTCACCACGTCCCCGGTGCTGCCGTGCTCGCGCCGGTCGAGTTCGTACCCGATGATGCCGGTGTCGACGATGAGCAACGTCCACGCGTCGTGTGTGTGTTGCGGGTAGGCGTGGTCGATGAACCGCGCGTGGAAGACCTCTCTGATCCCCGCCACGTGCGGCCGCCACGCGGTGGTCTCCGCGGTTGCAACCACATCAAGAACGTACAAGATTCCGGCCACCGCGCGCCCGCAGCATGGGTGCATGCAACACCCCGACTCCCCCGTGCGTTTCGACACCAAGATCGCGGTACTCCTGCGGGACGACCTCGAGGGCTGGCAGCGGTTGAACGTGTGCGCGTTTCTCGCAAGCGGTATCGCGGCGGCCCACCCGGACACGATCGGTGCGCCCTATGCCGATGCCGACGACACCGGCTACCTCGCGATGTTCGGCCAACCGGTGCTGGTGTTCGAAGGGTCGAAGGAGACCCTGCACAACGCACACCACCGTGCGCTGTCGCGCGGGTTGTCGCCGTCGATCTTCACCGCCGAGTTGTTCAGCACGGGTAACGACCGCGACAACCGTGCCGCGGTGCGCGCGGTGGGCCGCGACGATCTCGATCTGGTGGGCCTGGCGGTGTACGCGGGCCGCAACGTGGTCGACAAGGTGCTCAAGGGCGCCCGCATGCACCCTTGAGATTCACACGTGAAGTGTGGTGGACATGGTCGGCCGGTGCGGTGCGCCGTGTTCGAGCAGGTCGAGGATTGCTCCCACGTCGAGGTGGTTTTCGATCAGGTCGGCCATGAGATCCAGTTGTGCGTCGCGGCGCACGGTGACGTCGACGTCGTCGGCGACGACGAACCCGTCGCGGCCCGCAGCTGCGGCGACCTCGGTGAGCCAGTCGCGCCGCAGCGCGTCGTTGTCGAGCAGTCCGTGCCAGTGGGTGCCGTACACCGCACCGCGCCGCAGCCCGATCCCGAGCCAGTCCGTCTCGGCCGAACGGGCCACCTGGCCGTGGTGGATCTCGTAGCCGTGCAGCGGGGTTTCCCAGTGCCGCAATGTCTTCTGTGCGGCGAACTCGATGTCGGCGTCGAGCAGGCCCAGGCCATCGACCCGGCCCTCCCGTGACTCCACCGGATCGTCGATCCGGCTGCACAGCATCTGGAACCCGCCGCACACACCGAGCACGGCGCGTCCGGCCGCCGCGTGCGCGGCGATGCCCGCGGCGAGCCCGCGCTCACGCAGCCACCGCAGATCGGTGACCGTGGCCTTGCTGCCCGGGATCACCACGAGATCGGCGCCGGTGAGGTCGGCCGCGTCGGTGACCCAGCGGACCACCACGCCCGGTTCGCACGCCAGCGCCTCGATGTCGGTCGAGTTGGAGATGCGCGGTAACCGGATCGCCGCGACGGTCAGCGTCTGTTCACCGCGCGGCGGCTCGGGCGCGCCGACCAGCCCGCCGGGCCGCACCGACACCGAATCCTCGGTGTCCAGCCAGATCCCGTCGTGGAACGGGATCACGCCGTAGGTCGGTCGGCCGGTGAGTTCGGCGAGTTGCCGCAGCCCGGGTGCCAGCAGCGACGGGTCGCCGCGGAACTTGTTGACGACGAACCCGGAGACAAGCGCCTGATCGGCGGGCTCCAGCACCGCGACCGTGCCGTGCAGGTGGGCCAGCAGACCACCGCGGTCGATGTCGCCGACGACGATCACCGGCAGTGCGGCCGCGCGTGCGAGTCCCATGTTGGCCAGGTCGGTCGCGCGCAGGTTGATCTCGGCGGGCGAACCCGCGCCCTCGCAGATGACGGCGTCGAAATCTTCTCGCAGCGAGGACAATTCGTCGGCCACGACGGCCGCGAGGTGGTCGCGGTGGTTGATGTAGTCGGCGGCGGCCACCGAACCGGTGACCTGGCCGCGTACCACGAGTTGCGACGTGCGGTCGCCGCCGGGCTTGAGCAGGATCGGGTTGAACCGCACGCTGGGAGCCAGGCCCGCGGCGCGCGCCTGCATGGCCTGGGCGCGGCCGATCTCACCACCCTCGACGGTCACCGCCGAGTTGTTCGACATGTTCTGCGCCTTGAAGGGCGCCACCGAAAGGCCTTTGCGTACCAGCAGCCGGCACAGCCCGCCGACCAGCATCGACTTGCCCGCGTCCGACGTGGTGCCCGCGACCAGCAGGGCCCCGCCGGTCACAACTGGGTGAGGATCTCGGCGCCGTCCTCGGTGACCACGAGGGTGTGCTCGAACTGCGCGGTCCACTTGCCGTCGGTGGTGGCCACGGTCCAGCCGTCGTCCCAGATCTCGTAGTCGAGCGTGCCGAGGTTGATCATGGGCTCGATGGTGAACGTCATGCCGGGCTCGAGCACGGTCTCGACCGCGGGCTGGTCGTAGTGCAGCACCACCAGGCCGTTGTGGAACGTGGTGCCGATGCCGTGACCGGTGAAGTCACGAACGACGTTGTAGCCGAACCGGTTCGCGTACGCCTCGATCACCCGGCCGACCACCGACAGCGCGCGCCCGGGCTTGACGGCCTTGATGGCGCGCATGGTGGCCTCGTGCGTGCGCTCGACGAGCAGACGGTGCTCCTCTGAGACGTCGCCCGCGAGGAACGTGGCGTTGGTGTCGCCGTGCACACCGTCGATGTAGGCCGTGACGTCGATGTTGACGATGTCACCGTCCTCGATCACGGTCGAGTCCGGGATGCCGTGGCAGATGATCTCGTTCAGCGACGTGCAGCAGGATTTCGGAAAGCCCTTGTAGCCCAACGTCGACGGGTACGCACCGTGGTCGATCATGTACTCGTGCGCGATGCGGTCGAGTTCGTCGGTCGTCACGCCGGGGGCGACGGCCCTGCCCGCCTCGGCCAGGGCGCCTGCCGCGATGCGGCCCGCCACGCGCATCTTCTCGATGACCTCGGGCGTCTGCACCCACGGTTCGCTGCCTTCCTGCACCGTCGGCTTCCACGCGTACTCGGGACGCGGGATCGACTTGGGCACCGGAAGGGTGGGTGAGAGCACGCCGGGGCGCAGGGCACTACGAACGGACATAACGGTCAGGGTACCGACAATTGGGCCTGCGACCTGCATCAGGCGACGTCCGCCACAGTGGGCGACCGGCGAGAACGCGACTCTCCGAATCTGAGAATGGTGTAACGTGACGCCATGCTCACCGAGCCCACGCACGTGCTCCATCAGCTGGGTATGCGCGATGTCGAAGAGACCGACGAGCGGATGGTCATCGAGATGGACAACCGCCCCGAACTCACCAACATCCGTGGCGCCCCGCAGGGCGGGCTGGTGGCCACCCTGATCGACATCGCCGCGGGCCGCCTCGCGGGTCGCCTGGTGGGCCCCGGCCAGGATGTGACCACCGCGGACATGAACGTCCATTTCGTGGCGCCGATCGTGACGGGACCCGCGCGCGCCGTCGCCACCGTGGTCCGCGCGGGACGGCGGCTCATCGTCACCGCGGTGGACGTCACCGACGCCGGACGTGACCGACTGGCGGCACGCGCGACGCTGAGTTTCGCGGTTCTCGACCCGCGATAGCGCCTGCCAGAAGGTCTTGCTAGAGGGTCTTGGTCCGGCCGAACAGGCCTTTGCGCGGGCCGCGGATCTCCACCGAGCCGCACACGACGCGGCCGGTGAGGATCACGTGCGGCGTCCCGTCCGCGGGCGCGTCGCGACGGCGGTCGGTGGCACTGCCGACGATCACCTCGACGTCGTCGATCGACGCGCTGGCACCGTCCGGTAGCCGCATGTCCAGTGAGCCGAACTTCATGTCGATCTCGATCACCACGATGGGCCCCGCGAACCGGGCGCGCGTGAGGTCCAGATCCACCGAGCCCATGCGGCGCACGAGTGCGAGCCGCGTCGGCACCGTCCACTCCCCCTGGCGCTTGAGCGATCCGAGCACACCGCGCAACTCGACGCGGTCGGCCGCCGAGGTGACGATGGCACCCGGTCCGGGCAGGTCGCCCACGAGCGCGGCCAGATCCGAGTGCAGGCGGGCCTGAGAGACCAGCGCCGAGCGTTCCTCGAACTCGTCGATGTCGATCAGCCCGAGCGCGACGGCGTTGTGGAGCCGGCGCAATGTCCCGTTGCGGTCGGCATCCGACACCCGCATGTCCACGGATTGCTCGTTGGTCCCCGTCATGGCGGTTTCAGGTTACCGCCCCCGCCACATCGGCCGAGATCACACGCGATCAGACGAGGTAGTCCGCGGGCATGCTGTCGAACATGGCCTTGCACATGCGGACCGCATACTCCGAGCTGCCGCCGCCGACGATCAGCGCGGCGAACGCCAGATCGCCGCGGTAGCCCGCGAACCAGGAATGCGATCCGCCGGCGAACTCGGCCTCACCGGTCTTGCCGCGCACATCGCCGACACCCTTGAGGTCCTTGGCCGTCCCGTTGGTGACCACGAGCTGCATCATCGGGCGCAGCCCGTCGATCACCTTCTGGCTGATCTGGCCCGCGTCGCCGTCGACGACGGTTTCGCGGCCCTCGATGAGGTGCGGCACCGGGGTACGTCCTGCCGCGACGGTCGCGGCGACCATGGCCATGCCGAACGGGCTCGCGAGCACCTTGCCCTGCCCGAAACCGTCCTCGGTGCGCTCGGCGAGGTTGACGGTCGGCGGCACCGATCCGGAGACCGTCGGCAGTCCCTCGACCTGGTAGTCGAGCCCGAGGCCGTACTGCGCCGCGGCCTGCGTGAGCCCGCGCGGCGGCATCCGGCTGGCGAGTTCGGCGAAAGTCGTGTTGCACGAACTGGCGAATGCGCGCGACATCGGCACGACGCCGAGATCGAAACCGCCGTAGTTGGGGACGGTGCGGTGCCCGATGTCGAGCTTGCCCGGGCAGCCCAGCAGCGTGTTGGGCGTGGCCATGTCGCGTTCGATGGCAGCGCCCGCGGTGACGATCTTGAACGTCGAACCGGGCGGGTACAGACCCATCGTCGCAAGCGGTCCACCGGTGTCGGCCGCCGCATTCTGCGCGACCGCCAGGATCTCGCCCGTGGACGGCTTGATGGCCACGATCATCGCCTGCTTGCCGGTGGTGTTGACCGCGTTCTGCGCCGCGTTCTGCACCGCGCGGTCGAGACTGATGGTCACCGACGGCGCGGGCTGTCCCGGCACCTCGTTGAGCACGTCGACGTCGACGCCGTTCTGGTTGACCGTGACCACCCGCCACCCCGGTTGACCGTCGAGGTCGTCGATCACCGCCTTCTTGACCTCGTTGACGATCGCCGGCGCGAAAGTCTCGTCGGTGGGCAGCAATTCGGCCTGCGGCGTGACGACGACACCGGCGAGGCCGGCGATCGCGGGCGCCACGCGGTCGTGGTCGGCCTGCTTGAGCGTGATGAGGCTCAGGGGCTGCGCCGAGGAACTCGCCTGTTCGGCCAACCGCTGCGGGTCCAGACCCGGATCGAACGGGCGCAGCGCATCGGCCACCGCGCGTGCCGCCGTCATGAGTCCCGCGCCCGCGGCCTTCGCGTCGAGCGCGTAGTGGTAGATCTGCCCCGGCACCAGAACGTCGGTGCCGCCGCGCTCGTTCACCGACGCCCGCCGCGGCGCGTCGGCGCGCAGTGCGAAGGTCTGGTGCTCACCGAGTCGCGGATGCAATCCGGTTGCGCTCCAACGCACCTCCCAGCGGCCCTCGTCGCGCACCATGTTGAGCTGGCCGTCATAGGTCCATGTGCGGTTCTTGGGCAGATGCCATGTGTAGCGGTAGGCCACGCTGCCGGTGTCCTCGGAGTACTTCGATCCGAGGATCTGCGCGTCGAGGCGCAACGCCTGCAGGCCGTTCCACGCCTCGTTGAGCGCGGTCTTGGCCTCGTCGGGGCGATCGGACAGTTCGGCGGCCGCGGCGATGTCGCCGGTCGCGAGCGCCGCGAAGAACATCTCGGCGGCCGGTTCGGGTCCGTTGGGGCGCGGCGTGCAACCGCTCAGCGCCGAGGCCGCCAGCACACCGATGACGGCGAGCAGACCGGCGGTCCGTGTGACTGGTGATGTTCGAGTTGCCATTGAGACTGATGGTAAGAACGTTGCGGGTGGTTTTTCCGGAGGCGCACCGATACCGAATCGAGACGCCGGAGATCTTGTCCGGTGACCTGCCGGGATTCGATCGAACCGCCGGCCGGAATTGCGCTCAGAGCGGCGGTCAGATCTGGAGGCCCCGCAGCAGGATCTCCAGGCCGTGCCGGAACTCGTCACCCGCACCGATCCCCCGCGCGGCGGCAGCGGTCTCCGACAACCTGGGAAACTCGTCGGCGGGGAGTTCGGCGAGGGCCCGGGTGCCCGGGCCGCTCAGCGCGCTGTGGTGCTGGATCTCCAGGGCGCCGAAGGTACAGGCGAGCAGGGCACGGAACGCGTACACGCGCCGCTTGCCTGCGTAGCCAGCCTCGGCGAGCACCCCGAGCACCGCCTCGCCCCACCGCAGCGACGCCGGCAGGCGATGGCGGTGGGCCAGCAGCAACGGCACGACGGCGGGGTGCCGGGCCGTGGCGTCGCGGACCCGCTCGGCGAGCACCAGGATCCGGTGGCGCGCCGAGCCGGCAGGCGGCCGCAGGTCGACGGATTCGAGCACCAGCTCGACCACCATCGCCTCGAGTTCGTCACGGTCGGCGACATAGCGGTACAGCGACATGGTGCCCATCCCGAGCCTGCGCGCCACCGTGCGCATCGACAGCGATCCGAGGCCGTCGGTGTCGACGACCTCGAGCGCGGCGGCCGCGATCTGCGGGCGGGTCAGTGAGCGTTGGCGTGGCATGACGTTGACAGCGTACGCCGTACGCCATAGCGTTGGCGTTAGCGTACGGTGCACGCCAACGTGCACGCCGGCGTTTCACAAGGAGTTGCCATGGCCCCGCCCACCACCATCAACGCAAGCGAATTCCACAGCGTCACAGGCAAACTGGTACGAGTTCCGGATCCGGACCGACTGGTGCACCTACAGTTCCGCCGGTTCGCCGGCTGCCCCATCTGCAATCTGCACCTGAGGTCGTTCGTGGCGCGCCACGACGAGCTGGAACGCGCGTCGATCCGTGAGGTCGTGTTCTTCCATTCCCCTGCCGACGAACTGGCCCGTCACACAGCCGATCTGCCGTTCGCGACGGTGGGCGATCCGGACAAGGTCGTCTACCGCAGATTCGGCGTCGAGCAGGGCGCCCGTGCCCTGCTCGATCCCCGCAGCTGGCCCTCGATCGTTCGCGGCGTCGCGTTGACCACGGCAGGCCGGTTCCGTACCCCGTCGCTGCGTCAGCCAGGCGGGCGACTCGGCCTGCCCGCGGACTTCCTCATCGCGCCTGACGGCACGGTGGCCGCCGCCAAGTACGGCCGCCATGCGGATGACCAGTGGTCGGTCGACGAGGTCCTGCACCACGCCGCGCAGCTGGGGTGAGTACGCGGGCGTCAGTCCAGCAGCACGGTGGCGAAGGTGCCGACCTGTTCGAAACCGATGCGCGCGTAGGTGGCCCGCGCCACGGTGTTGTAGTCGTTGACGTAGAGGCTCGCGGTGCGTCCGCCCGCCACCACAGCGGCCGCGAGCGCCGCCGTGCCCGCCGTGCCGAGGCCGTGTCCGCGCCGTTCGGGGTGCACCCACACGCCCTGGATCTGACCGACCGCGGGTGACTGCGACCCGACCTCGGCCTTGAACACCACCTCGCCGCGTTCGAACCGCGCCCATGCGCGCCCCGTGGCGATCAGGCTCGCGATGCGCCGCCGGTAGCCGCGTCCGCCGTCACCGATGCGCGGGTCCACACCGACCTCGCCGATGAACATGTCGACGGCCGCCACCAGGTAGGCGTCGATCTCCTCCATCCGCACGGGACGTACGGCAGGGTCGATAGCGCACTGCGGCATGGAGTTCAGCGCCATCAACGGCTGCTGGGCCCGCACGTCGCGCGCGGGTCCCCACAACGACTGGAGGCGCTCCCACATCGGCAGCACCAACTCGGCCCGCCCGACCAGGGACGAGCACCGTCGCGCCATGCTCATGGCCTTGTCGGAGAAGGCTTTCAGATCGTCGAGGCTGCCGCGCAGCGGAATCATGTTGGGCCCGGCGTAACACAGCGATTCGCTGGGCCTGCGGCGCGTCCACAGCTCGCCGCCGATGGCCCCGGGTTCGGCGCCGAACTCGGCAACCCTGGCGGCCACCATGCATCCGGCGACCGGATCCTCGTCCAGGACACGCATCACCGCCGCGGTGTCGCGCACCACGGACACCCGTCGCTCATCGACCAGGCGGAATAGGGGTGGCGCCGACATCGAGACTCTCTCTGCTCAACCCGAGGGTGTGGTGACCCGGCTCACAGGGTCAGCAATCAGCTTACGGTCACCACGGGCGAACCGCTCGCATCATCTGAACCTCGCGCCGTGCCGATTTCCTCGGCGAGCCGCATGGCCTCTTCGATGAGCGTTTCCACGATCTGGGCCTCGGGCACGGTCTTGATGACCTCGCCCTTGACGAAGATCTGGCCCTTGCCGTTGCCGGAGGCCACACCGAGGTCGGCCTCGCGCGCCTCGCCGGGTCCGTTGACCACGCAGCCCATCACCGCGACCCGCAACGGCACGTCGAGACCGTCGAGGCCCGCGGTGACGGCGTTGGCCAGCGTGTAGACGTCCACCTGGGCGCGTCCGCACGACGGGCACGACACGATCTCCAGCCCGCGCGGCCGCAGGTTCAGCGACTCCAGGATCTGGTTGCCGACCTTGACCTCTTCGGCCGGCGGCGCCGACAGCGAGACGCGGATGGTGTCACCGATGCCCTTGCTCAGCAACGCCCCGAACGCGACCGCCGACTTGATGGTGCCCTGGAACGCCGGGCCCGCCTCGGTGACGCCCAGGTGCAGCGGATAGTCACACTGCGCGGCGAGCTGCTCGTAGGCCGCGACCATGATCACCGGGTCGTTGTGCTTGACGCTTATCTTGATGTCGCCGAAGCCGTGCTCCTCGAACAACGACGCCTCCCACAGCGCCGACTCGACGAGCGCCTCGGGTGTGGCCTTGCCGTACTTCTCCAGGAACCGCTTGTCGAGCGACCCCGCGTTGACGCCGATGCGGATCGGGATGCCCGCATCCCCGGCGGCCTTGGCGACCTCTTTGACCCGGCCGTCGAACTCCTTGATGTTGCCGGGGTTCACGCGCACCGCCGCACAGCCCGCGTCGATCGCGGCGAAGATGTACTTGGGCTGGAAGTGGATGTCGGCGATCACCGGGATCTGGCTGTGCCGCGCGATCTCGGCCAGCGCGTCGGCGTCCTCCTGACGCGGGCACGCCACACGCACGATGTCACAGCCCGACGCGGTCAGCTCGGCGATCTGCTGCAGTGTGGAGTTGACGTCGTGGGTCTTGGTGGTGCACATGGACTGCACCGCGATCGGGTGCTCGCTGCCGATGCCGACGCCGCCCACATTGAGCTGACGGGTCTTGCGCCGCGGCGCAAGCGTGGGCGCCGGAGGTGCCGGCATACCCAGACCGATGGATGTCACAGTGTCTCCTCGAAAACTATTGGAAGATGCTCAGTGGGTTGACCAGATCCGCGGTCACCGTCAGCAGCATGTAGCCGGCCACCACCGCGAGCACCACGTACGTGGCGGGCATGAGCTTGAGGTAGTTGACCGGCCCCGCGGCGACCATGCCGCGCGCGGAACGGATCATGTTGCGGATCTTCTCGTAGGTGGCCACCGCGATGTGGCCGCCGTCGAACGGCAGCAGCGGCACCAGGTTGATGGCGCCGAGCACGAAGTTCAGCTGCGCCAGGAAGAACCAGAACGCAACCCACAGGCCGGCGTCGACGGTCTCACCGCCGATGATGCTGGCCCCCACGACGCTGATGGGGGTCTCCTTGTCCCGCTCGCCGCCACCGATGGCCTCCACGAGCGCACCGATCTTGGTGGGGATCTTCGCCAGCGACTTGCCGAGCTCGACCGCGAGATCGCCGGTGAACGCGAACGTCGCGGGTACCGCGGTGATCGGGTTGTACTGCGCGGGCGGTTGGACCGGCACCGCGCTGACACCGATCGCACCGACCGTGCTGGGGGCGGACGCGTCGGCGCTGGTGAAGCGCTGCGTCGGGGTGACGTCGACGACGGTGTCCATGACACGCCCGTCACGCTTGAACTCGATGCGGGTGGGGCCGTCGAGCTTGCGGACGGCCGCGGCCATGCCTGCGAAGTCCTTGACCTCGGTGTCACCGACCTTGACGATCTCGTCGCCGGCCTGGATGCCCGCCAGCGCCGCGGGACCGGGGCCCGTGCACTCCCCCATCTCTTCGAGGGTGATCTGCAGTGCGACGCAACCGGTTTCGCCGACGATGGCGGTGGTGGGCTGATGCAGGTTGGGCAGGCCCCATACGATCGCGATGCCGTAGATGAGCACCAGGCCGATGACGAAGTTCATCGCGGGGCCCGCGAAGAGCACCGCGACGCGCTTCCACACCTTCTGCTTGTACATCGCGTACGGCCGGTCTTCGGGTGCGATCTCGTCGACCGAGGTCATGCCCGCGATGTCGCAGAACCCGCCGAGTGGGATCGCCTTGATGCCGTACTCGGTCGAACCGAGACGGTTGGCCCGGCGCGTGGACCACAGGGTGGGACCGAACCCGACGAAGTAGCGGCGGACCTTCATCCCGGTGGCACGGGCCACCCACATGTGGCCGCATTCGTGCAGTGCCACTGAGACCAGGATGGCCAGTGCGAACAGCACGATGCCGATTCCGAACATCATTTGGTGACGAGCCCTCTTCTGACGGATTTCTGCTCGACGACACCGCGGGCCTGCTCGCGGGCCCAGCGTTGTGCGTCGAGTACGTCATCCACGGTAGCCGGTTCGGCGGCCCACCGGTCGGCGGCGTGCAACACGTCACCCACTGTTTCGACGATGTCGGGGAAGCCGATGCGGCCGTCGAGGAAGGCCTCGGCGGCCTCCTCGTTGGCCGAGTTGTAGACCGCGGTGAGGCACCCGCCCTGCTTACCGGCAAACCGCGCCAGGTCGACCGCGGGGAAGACCGCGTTGTCCAGCGGCAGGAACTCCCAGGTCGAGGCCGTGGAGAAGTCGCAGGCCGCCGCGGCGCCGGCGATCCGGTCGGGCCAGCCCAGCGCCAGCGCGATCGGCAGTTTCATGTCCGGCGGGCTGGCCTGCGCAAGCGTGGACCCGTCGGTGAACGTCGCCATCGAGTGCACGATCGACTGCGGGTGCACCACGACGTCGATGTCGTCGTAGTCGACGCCGAACAGCAGGTGGGTCTCGATGAGCTCGAGGCCCTTGTTGACCAGCGTCGCCGAGTTGAGCGTGTTCATGGGGCCCATCGACCAGGTCGGGTGTTTGCCCGCCTGCTCGGGCGTCACGGACTTGAGGTCCTCGGCCGACCAGCCGAGGAACGGGCCGCCGGAGGCCGTGAGCACGATCTTGTCCAGTTCGGCCCTGGTCCCGCCGCGCAGGCACTGCGCCATGGCCGAGTGTTCGGAATCCACCGGCACGATCTGTCCGGGCGCGGCGGCCTTGAGCACCAGCGGCCCGCCCGCCACCAGGGACTCCTTGTTCGCCAGCGCCAGCCGCGCGCCGGTGGCCAGCGCCGCGAGTGTCGGCTGCAGTCCCAGCGCCCCGACCAGCGCGTTCAGGACGACATCGGCCTCGGTGTCCTCCACGAGACGCGTCACCGCGTCCGGCCCCGAATAGCGCACGTCGCCGACCGCCTCGGCTGCCGCCGGATCGGCCACCGCGACGGCGGCCACACCGGTCTGGGCACGCTGCGCGGCCAGTAGCTCCGGATTACCGCCGCCCGCGGCCAGACCCACGACCTCGAACCGGTCCGGGTTGGCGGCGATCACCTCCAGCGCCTGGGTACCGATGGATCCGGTGCTGCCGAGGATCAGCACCCGTTGACGCCCGGGTTCGCCGGATGCGGCTGAGGTGGTCACTGATTCATTGTGCCGCGCCGGCGTCGGCGGACCTAAGCCGCGCCGGTTGCCGTGTCGGTCCGTGTCAGCGCACCCGCGCCATGACCGTCTCGGCGAACCGCTCGATGGGCGCCCGGAAGCGGTCGTCGACGGAGGAGCCCGGTGCGGCGCCGGCGGTGAGCCACGGGGCGACCATCACCGCGGTGATGCCGAGATCCTCGGCGCGTCTGTAGAGATCCGGCGACGGCGGGTCGAGCAGGGCGGGCAGCATGGGCACATGCCCACACTGCTGTGGTTCCGGCGTGACCTCCGGTGCGCCGACCACCCGGCGGTGCTCGACGCCGCGCAGGGCGACGCCGACGTGCTGGCCTGTTATGTACTCGATCCGCGCCTGACTGGTTCGTCGGGCGACCGCCGCCTGGCCTACCTGTACGGGGCGCTGCGCGACCTGCGCGAGCAGCTCGGCGGCAAGCTGCTGGTCACCCGTGGCCGTCCCGAGCAGCGAATTCCGGAACTTGCCGCGGCGATCGGAGCCGCCTCGGTACACGTGTCGGGCGACTTCTCGCCGTTCGGCCTGCGCCGTGACGAGGCCGTGCGCGCGGCGCTGGCCGACCTGCCCGGTGACGTTGGTCTGTACGCGACCGGTTCGCCGTACCTCGTGACGCCCGGGCGCATCACCAAGGACGACGGCAACCCGTACCGCGTGTTCACGCCGTTCTTCCGCGCGTGGCGCGACCACGGATGGCGCGCACCCGCCGACTCGGGGCCCGGGTCCGCCCGCTGGATCGACCCGTCGGAGGTGCCCGGCGGTGCCGAGATCCCCGAGCCGCCCACCGATCTTGAGCTGCCCGCAGGCGAGACCGCTGCGCGTGCGCAGTGGCGCGCATTCGTCCGGGAATCGTTGAGGGATTACAGCTCCAACCGCAACCGTCCCGATCTCGACGCGACGAGCCGCATGTCGGCCCACCTCAAGTTCGGCACGATCCATCCGCGGACCATGGCGGCGGACCTCGAACGCGACGGCGCCGGCGATGGGGCCGCCGCCTATCTGCGTGAGCTCGCGTTCCGCGACTTCTACGCCGCGGTGCTGCACCACTGGCCCGACAGCGCCTGGTGGAACTGGAACCGCACCTTCGACGCGATCGAGACCGACGAGGGACCGGACGCCCAGCGGCTGTTCGACGCGTGGAAGGCCGGTATGACCGGTTTCCCGATCGTCGACGCCGGTATGCGCCAGCTCGCTGCGACCGGGTTCGTGCACAACCGGGTTCGCATGATCGTCGCGTCGTTCCTGGTCAAGGATCTGCATCTGCCGTGGCAGTGGGGCGCGCGGTGGTTCCTCGACCAACTCGTCGACGGCGACATCGCCAACAACCAGCACGGCTGGCAGTGGACGGCCGGATGCGGCACCGACGCCGCGCCCTACTTCCGGGTGTTCAACCCCACCAAGCAAGGCGAGAAGTTCGATCCCGACGGCGTCTACATCCGGCGGTGGGTGCCCGAACTCGCCGACCCGGCCACGGTTCCCGACGTGCACCGCATCGACGGCTCCCGTCCCGCGGACTATCCCGAGCCGATCGTCGACCACGCCCAGGAGCGCGCCGAGGCGCTGCGTCGTTACGGCCGGCTGTCCTGACACCTTCGCGTACGACGCACTGTCGTATGCCAGAATGTCGTCAACGCAGGACCGAAGCCAGCTTGATCCCGAGGAGCAACCCGTGGCCAACACCGAGGTCGAACGACACACAGGCGTCGATGTCGAGGACGTGCCGTCCGCGGAGTGGGGCTGGTCCCACATGCCCATCGGTGTCATGCACATCGGTGGCCTGCTGTCGGCGGCTTTCCTGCTGGTGATGATGCGCGGCAATCACGTCGGCCATGTCGAGGATTGGTTCCTCATCGGTTTCGCGGCGGTGATCGTGGCGCTCGTCGGTCGCAACTGGTGGCTGCGCCGCCGCGGCTGGATCCGGTAACCGAACACGCTGAGCGGGCCGGTGTTCCGCCCCGTGCTCAACAGTTGACCAACGCGGCGCCCAGCGCGCGCACCGTCTCTGCGCCGCAGTAGACGGTCTCCGCCGCCACGCTCCCGGTGTCGTGCGCAGTGTCGTGCGCACCCACGGCGGCCAGGGCATGCGCCTTGAAGGCACGGGCCGCCGCGCTCGGGCGGTATTCGATCCTGCGAAGTTGTCCGCCCAGCACGCCGGGACAGCCACGGCCCCACAGCGCGATCTCACCCGCGCGCATCGCATCGTCGAGCGCGCGGCGCCGGAGCGCGGGATCGTTCTCGAAACGCTCGACGGCGATCGCGGTCAGCGCGGCGCGTTCGGCACCCCGCCGCGGGCCGCCCGTCGCGGTGGGCCACAACTCGGTCAGCTCAACGGTTTTCAGGCCCAGCACCCGCAGGGCGCGGTGATCGTCCGGTCCCGTCGGCGCCACGGCGAACGCCACCCCGACGTTCCAACCGGCCATCCGCATGTCGAAGAGCCAGCCGCCGACCCGGGACACCACGTCGAGAACGTCCGACGCCACGACGTCGAGTTCGTACTGCAGGACCCGCAGGTTCTCCGAAGGCGGCATGTGGTTCCGATCCGGTTCGGTGGGCCGGGGTTTCGGCAGGACCGCCCGGCCGTCCCCGCCGAGGAGCGCTCGTGCGTTCAAACCACTGGTCGTCATGTCGCCACCTCCGCTGTGACACCCGTCGCAGAACAGCGTGACATTTGTTGAAGAATCTGTAAAGCTCCTTGTCGTGACGCGATCACAACCTCCCGCCGGTGCACAGCCCCGCGGTGCGGTCGTCAAACCGGAGGCGGCGCAATGAGTCTCGTCGCAGGCCACGGGCCCCTGAGCAACCGGCCGGCCGGTTGGTTCTCGCCACCGCTGCCCGCACCGGCCGTCTACATCGAGCCACATCCCCGGCGCGTCCAGGCCTTCGTCGGCGGCGAGGCGCTGATCGACACCGAGTGCGCCCTCATGGTGCACCGGGCCGGGAGCCCGCTGAGCTACGCCTTTCCGGTCGACGAGGTCGGCGGCCTGCCCGCCGTGGCGGTACCGGAAGCGCCCGGATACGTCACGGTGCCGTGGGACGCTGTCGAGGTGTGGATGGAAGAGGGCCGCCGTCTGGTGCACTATCCCCCCAACCCGTATCACCGCATCGACTGCAGGCCCACCAAGCGCAGGCTGCGGGTCGCGGTGGGCGACACCGTGCTCGTCGACACCGACGACACGATCATCGTGTTCGAGACGGCCCTGGAACCCCGCCTGTACGTGAGCCCGGCACTGGTCCGCACCGATCTGCTGCACCGTACCGACACCACCACCTACTGCAACTACAAGGGCGTCGCCACCTACTGGGCGGCCGTCGTCGCGGACACCGTCATCAGCGACGTCGCGTGGAGCTACCCGGACACCCCGCCCGAGGCCGAACCGCTGCGTGGGCATCTGAGCTTCGACCCGGCGCGGGTGGACGTCGTCGCCGAACTCCCCGCAGGCGCGAGCACCGCGGCCTGCGGCTGCTCCGTGTGATCACAAGAAAGGCAACACAGTTGGGCATCGTGACCACCAGCTCGGAGACGGCATTCCCCCAATCGGCGGAAACTGTCTACGATTTCGTGACCAACCCGGCGAACTGGACCAAGACCTACCCTGGCAGCGCGCACATCGAGGGCCTGCCGGACCGGTTGCCGTTGCAGGTCGGGGACACCTGGAGCGAGGCAGGCCCGGACGGCCAGCAGATCTACACGTGGCATCTCGCGATCGCGATGCGTCCGCGGTTGTGGGTGTTCAACTCCGTCGGCCGGCTCGGGCACGATCGGGACGGCAACGGCGGCATGGACGGCCGGATCACCGTGCAGTACCAGTTCACGCGTCCAGGCCCGGACGTCACGTTGTTCAGCCGCACCATGACCATCGAGGCCTACAAGGAATCCCCGTTGCCCGATGCGCTGTTCCGCATCGTGAACCCGGCCAACATCGACAGGTACCACGCCGCGGTCGCGCGCGAACTCGCAGGCGTCTGACGGACCGTCAGAGCCGCTCGACCTCGACGAACACGACGGTGTCGGTGGTCCCGCGGTTCTCCACGCGGTGTTCGACGCCTGCGATCCTCGAATAGCTCTCACCGATCCGCAGTTCCGCGACGGTGTCGGTGCCGTCGGGGGCGACGACGTGCATGGTGGCGTTGACCAGCGGCACGACGACGTAGTCGTGTTCGTGCCGGTGCATGGGGATGGCGCCGCCGGGTTCGATGGTCCAGCGGGTCACGCGGAACCGCCCGTCGTCGAGTTGCAGGTCGCCGTGTGATCCTGTGTCCAGCTTGTCCAAAATGCCCTCCGCGACTCGGGGCCCGTGAGGGCCGCGCCGGTGTCAGCCTATCTGCCCGGCGGCGTCGCACCTCCGGTGCCGCGGGCATGCCGAGAGGATGAGTTCACACTGTTTTTCGCCGAGTTCACAGCGAGATAACACGCGTTGGATGTACTCGTGTCTGCAAGTAAGGATTGCACGTAACGGTGTTGCCCACATCGTTGCGTGGCGGGGCGCCACGCGCGTCCCTCGCTCTCGAAAAGTGCGTGCGATCTCGCGGGAATCCTCCGCATCGGCACGCTGGGCACCAAAGCACATCGCGCCGAACGGGATCAGGGTTCCCGTGCCATCAGTGCCGGTTCGCCGGCACAGACGAGCACAGGACGGTCATGACCATTCCTTCTGCCATACGGGGTCCTTCTGCCATACGGGGCCGGCGGCGGCCCGGCACCGCGGAACACACCGTCACACCGGACGGCCCGGCACCGTCGAACGACGGCGGCGGCCCGGCCCCCAACCCGGTCGACGAGGTGCCGTCCGCCTGGAAGCTGCTGGTGTACGGACTGCAGCACCTACTCGTCATGTATGCCAGCACCATCACGGTGCCCGTGGTCGTGGCATCGGCTCTCGACCTCTCGCAGCAGGACCTGGTGTACCTGGTGACCGCGGACCTCTTGCTGTGCGGCTTCGGCACCCTGCTGCAGTCTCTGGGGATCTGGCGGGTCGGGGTGCGACTGCCGATGGTGATCGGCGCGTCGTACACCGGCATCGCGCCCATGCTGATCATCGGTCAGGGCAGCGGCCTGCAGACCATGTACGGAGCCGTACTCGTCGTCGGCCTGGCGACCATCGCGGTCGCGCCACTGGTCGGGAAGATGATGCGGTTCTTCCCGCCCGTGGTGATCGGCACGACGATCCTGCTGATCGGTATCCAGCTCATCCCGGCCGGCGCCAAGATGATCGTCGGCACCGACCCGGACGCGTCCGGCTTCGGATCACCGGCCGCCATCGGCCTGGCTGCTGTGACGGCACTTGCGGTCCTGCTGGGCTATCGGCTGTTGCCGCGGCTGTTGCGATCACTCGCGGTCCTGATCGGCATGATCGCCGGGACGATCATCGCGGCGGCCACCGGATTCCTCGATCTCTCCGGAATCGGTGACACCCAGGCGATCTCGTTCCCGGATCTGCTGCACTTCGGCGCACCGCGGTTCGACGTGCTCGCGATCTGCTCGCTGGCGATCATCCAGATCGTGCTGGTCGTCGAACTCGCCGGACAGGTCAACGCCGTGGGAGAGGTGGTGGACCAAAAGATCTCCGACCGACGGCTCGCTGCGGCAGTGCGCGCCGACGGTGTGGTCACCGCGCTTGGCGGCGGCGTGTTCCAGTCGTTCATGTACGTGACGTTCGCGCAGAACGTCGGAATCCTCACCATCACCAGGATGTTCAGCCGGTACGTCACGGCCACCACGGGCGTGCTGCTGATGTCGCTGGCATTCTTCCCGGTGGTCGGTGAGATCGTCGCTGCGATACCGCGTCCGGTGCTCGGAGCGGCCGCGGTGGTCATGTTCGGAACCATCGCCGTCGTCGGGATACGGATCCTGGGCCAGGTCGACTTCGCCGACACCGCGAACGTGATCATCGTCGCCGCGGCGCTGGGCGTCGCGTTGCTGCCCACGACGGTGAGCGGTTTCTACTCCCAGTTCCCCGACGCAGCCCGGCAACTGCTCAGCAGCGGTGTCGCCACGGGCATCTGCGTGGCGGTGCTCCTCAACATCCTGTTCCACGCCCGGCGCCCGCTCAAGGTGCCGGTCTCCGACCGACTTTCGTGAGGACCTCATGAACGAGATGACCGAACTGCTCCGCGAATCCCGTATGGGCGCTCTCGGCACCGAATCGCATGCGCGCGAGGTGCGCCAGATCAGCCTGGCCGACTTCGGTTCGCGGTTCGACGAGATCGCCGACGAACTCTGGGCCGCAGCGACCGACATCGGTTTCTTCCAGGTGGTCGAGCACGGCATCGACCTCGCGGAGGTGGACCGGGTGTTCGACGTGGCCCAGCGGTTCTTCGCTCTGCCCACCGCGGTGAAGGAGAAGTATCCGCTGAAGAAAGGTCAGAACGTCGGCTGGGAGTACAAGAGTCAGGTCCGTCCGTCTGTCGGGACCGCGGACGAGAAGGAGTCCTACCAGTTCACCCGGCCGCGCATGGACGGCCTGTGGCCGGCGCCAGACGAACTCGACGGATTCCGCGACACCATCGAGGACTTCGAACGGCGGTGCTGGCGGCTGGCGATGGACATCCTCAGCTGTTTCGCGGTCCGGCTGGGTTTCGACCGCGAGTTCTTCACGCGGGCACACGATCCCGACGCCCCGACCTATCAGAGCACGCTGCGCCTGCTGCACTACTACGCGTTCCCGGCCGAACTCGTGGGACGCGATGACGTGTGGCGCGCGGGTGCGCACACGGACTTCGATGCACTGACGCTGCTGTTCCAGCGCTCGGGTCAGCCGGGACTGCAGGTCCTGCCCGGCGCCGAGGCCGATCAGCAGGTGTGGACGCCGGTTCATCCGTCGGACGACGCGATCACGTGCAACATCGGTGACATGCTGATGCGCTGGTCCGACGATCTGCTGCCGTCCAACTTCCACCGCGTCCGGGCGCCGCGGCCCGGGGAGAGTCTCGATCCGCGTTACAGCGTCGCCTATTTCGCACAGGCCAACACCGACGTGCTCATCGAGAGCCCCAAGGGCACCTACCCGCCGATCACCGCGGCCGAATATCTCCGCCGGAGGATCGCCGCCAACTTCGGATGATCGCTGCGCGGGTCAACCGGGCACCTGGTTCTCGAAGTCGTCCGACAGCGTCTGGCCGTCGCCAGCACCCCGCGGGTTCAGCAGGTCACCGGCGCAGTCGAGCAGCCGTTCAGCGCAGGGCCCGGCGCAGTGCCGCCCCCTGCAGGGTGAACAGTTCCTGACTGACCTCCCACTCGGGCAGCAGTGAGTCGAATCCGTGGCAGGTACCCGCGAACACGTGCAGCTCGGTGGACACGCCGCCGTCGATCAGCCTGCGCGCATGGTCGAGTGCTTCGTCGCGCAGCGGGTCCAGTTCCGAGCAGCTGATGAAAGCCGCAGGCATGTCCGAGATCTCGGTGGCGCGGGCCGGTACGGCGCCGTCGGGCGCCGCGCGGCCGGCCAGCCAGTGACGCCACATCGCGACCGTCGCGGGGCCGTCGAAACCGGGTGTGTCGACGAATTCGCGCTTGGAGCGGGTCGGGCGGTCGTCGAGCACCGGCTGGTGCAGCAACTGGAACACGATTGGAGGCGCGGCGCCCGTCGCGGACCGCTGTGCCAGCAACGCGGCCAGCGCACCACCGGCACTGCTGCCCGCGACCGCGATCCGATCCGGGTCGACGTCGAGTTCACCGGCCTGCGCGGCCACCCAGGCCAGCACCATCGCGGCGTCGTCGAGCGCTGCGGGGTACGGATGTTCGGGGGCGAGGCGGTAGTCCATGGCCACGACCGTGCACTGCCCACGCCGCGCCAGTTCGACGCATTGCCGCTGGTCGACGTCGAGGTTGCCCAGCACGAACGCGCCCGAGTGGCAGTACACGACCACGGGTGCAGGCGACGGGCCGCCACGGTAGATGCGCACCGGCACACTGCGCCGGCCCAGCGCGGCCCGGCCGCCTGCGATGGCCACGCCGAACGTGTCGAGCGTCTGCGCCGATTCACGGCGACGCCGGTCGATCGAGGCCCGCACCACCGCAAGGGTTTCGGGCGACAGATCGGTGCGGGCACCGGCGAATTCGCGCAGCGCGGGATCCAGGCGCTCGGTCCATCCGGACCTGTGAGCCATGTCAGCCGACCGTTTCGTGGGCCGCCACCTCGACCACCTGCGCCTGGCCGTCGACGGGTGCGCTGAACAGGTAGTCCGCGGCGCGGAACCGCCGCGTCATGGCCCACAGCGCGCGGGCGCTACGGGGCCACTGCGTGACCACCCGGCCGTTGGGTGCACGGAAGTAGCTGCTGCACCGGGTGAGCCACACCGTGCCCTGCATCCACCGGTCGATGTCGGCGATGAACTGCGCCATCACCTCGGGTTTCACCGCCACATACGACTTCCGTCTGCGCCGTAGGTGTTTCAGTGCACGCACGACGTAGCGGGCCTGCGCCTCCAGGACGAAGATCACGCTGTTGGATCCGACGTTGGTGTTCGGCCCGTAGAGCATGAAGAAGTTCGGGAACCCGGGCACGGTCATCCCCAGGTAGGCGTAGGCCCCGTCGCGCCACACATCGTGCAACCGGATCCCGCCCTCCCCCGTCACCTCGATCTGGCCCAGATAGTCGGCCGCGGCGTATCCGGTTGCGCACGCGACGATGTCGACGTCGAGTTCGCGGCCGTCCTCGGTGACCAGCGACCTCGACCGCAGTGCCCGCGCGGGACTCGACACCACCTCGACGTTCGGGCGGGTCAGGGTCGGGATGAAGTCCGACGAGAACACCAGCCGCTTGCAACCCAGCGGATGATCGGGTGTGAGCCGTTCGCGCAACTCGTCGTCGGTCACGGTGGACCGCAGCATGTTCAGTGCTATCGACCTGAACTCCTGCGTCTTGTCACTGCCGTGTTCGATGACCGAGATGTTCGACTCGCTGCGCAGCCACAGCCGGGTGCGGTAGATCTTCTTGGCCAGCGGCACGTGGGCGAAGACCCACCGCTCACGGTCGGTGTAGGGGCGGTCGGGTTTGGGGAGGATCCACGTGGGCGAGCGCTGCACCGAGTAGACCGTGTCGGCGACTTTCGCCAGTTCCGGGACCAGTTGCGCGGCCGTGGACCCCGTACCCAGTACCGCGATCTTCTTGCCCGCCAGCGGTATCGAGTGGTCCCAGCGCGCGGTGTGCAGCACGGTTCCGGTGAACGGTTCCTCCTCGACGAGGTCGGGCAGCAGCGGTTGGGTGAACAGTCCCACCGCGGACACCACGAAGTCGAACCGCTGCTCGTCCCCACCCGAGGTGGTGAGCACCCAGCCGTCGGTGTCCCAGCGCGCCGAGGTGATCTCGGTGCCCAACACCAGGTGGGATTCGAGCCGGTGCCGCTGGGCACACCGCTCGAAGTACGCGAGGATCTCGGGCTGCGAGGACCACAACCTCGTCCAGTCGGCGTTGAGGTCGAACGAGTAGGAGTACAGGTGCGATTTCACGTCGCACGCCAGCCCAGGGTAGGTGTTGATGCGCCACGTCCCGCCGACGCCGTCTTCCCTGTCGAAGATCGTGAAATCGCGGAAGCCGGCCTTTTTCAGAAAGATTCCGAGGGCCAGACCACCCGGTCCGGCGCCGATGATCCCGATGGACATGCTCATCCGATCTGCAGACATTGCCCGCCGTCGACGACGAGCTCGGATCCGGTGATGAACGACGCGTGCTCGGAGAGCAGGAATGCCACGGCGTCGGCGATCTCGGCCGGTCTGGCGAGGCGCCCCGCCGCGGCCCTGGCCGCGAGCCTTTCCTGGGTGCTCTCGTCGAGCATGGGGGTTGCGACCGGTCCGGGAAAGACCGCGTTGACGCGGATTCCGTCGGGGGCCAGCTCGGCCGCGGCCACCTGGGTGAGCCCGCGCAGCGCCCATTTCGACGAGCCGTAGGCGGCATGGTTCGGGAACGGGCGGATCGCGCCCGTGCTGCACGTGTTGACCACCGCGGCCCCGTCGACGCGGCGCAGATGCGGCAGGGCGGTGCGGATGCCGAGGAACGGGCCCAGGCAGTTCACCCGCCAACTGCCCTCGAAACCGTCCGGCGTCTCGTCGTCGAGCGAGGCGCGGTGCAGGACGCCCGCGTTGTTCACCAGGGCGCCCAGCGAGCCGAACTCCTCGACCGTGGCGTGCACGGCCCACTGCCACTGTTCGGCGGAGGTGACGTCGAGCTCGAGCGCGATCACGGCGCCGCCCAGGTCCGCGGTCGACATACGGAGGTCGTCGATCATGAGATCCGTTGCGGCAACCCGGAACCCGTCGGCGACCAGTTTCGCCACGATGGCCGCACCCTGGCCACGCGCGGCGCCGGTCACGAGCGCTACGCGGTCGATGGTCACTGGACTCACTGCACTCCCTGGACTCAGAGGTATCCCCTTTGTTCATGGCCACCACCCGCGCCGGTGGCCTCGTCGAAGTGTTCGACCGCACCGCGGCGCAGCGCCTGGGATTCCGAAGCCAGCGTGATCATCCGGAATCCCATGTCTGCCGCGGCCTTACCGGTGCGTCCGGTCCCGGCGTGGATCCCGCCGGCCAGCCCGGCCGCGTCGGCGGCCTGCCGCACGGTCACGAACGCCGCGAGGACGTCGGGATTTGTCCAGGCGTCGGTGGGTTGGTGCCCCATCGAGATCGCCAGGTCGGCAGGCCCGACATAGAGACCTGCCAGGCCCGCCACCGCAGCGATATCCTGCACTGCCGCAACGCCTGTGGCGGTCTCGATCATCGCGATCACGCTCGCGCGGTCCTGCAGCGCGACGGTGTCGTGACCGAGACTCGCGCGCAACGGCCCGAAGCTGCGCACGCCCTCGGGGGCGTACCGGGTGGCGGCCACGGCGGCCGCGGCCTGTTCGGGCGTCTCCACCATGGCGATGATCACCGCGTCGGCGCCGGCGTCGAGCACCCGTCCGATGGGCGCCGGGTCGGGCGAGGGCAGGCGCACCGCAGTGGCGATCGGCACGTGTTCGAGGCGGCGCAGCAGCAGTGCCACGTCGGCGTCGTCGAGATACCCGTGCTGGACGTCGAATCCGACGTAGTCGTATCCGGCGGCGGCGAACTCCTCGGGACCCAGGATGGTCGGGCCGACCACCCAGCCGCCCCAGACGGTCTGCCGGTCGGCCAGGGCCTGCTGCAGCCTGCTCGCGGTCACCGCGCCACCACGATCTTGACGCGGTCGGGCACCGGACGGCACGCCAGTTCGAAAGCGGCCTGTACGTCGTCGACGCCGAATGTGTGCGTGACGTAGCCGGGCAACAGGTGGGGATGCTCGCGGGCGAACGTGTCGGCGAGGCGCAGCACGCGTTGCCGGTCGGTTGTCACACCGGATTTCAGCGTGAGGTTGTTGCGCAGCATGGTGCGCATGCTGATCGGGTAGCTGTCGTCGTCGGGGACGCCGAAGTAGAAGACCGTGCCGCCGAATGCCGCCGCGGTGAGCGCGTGGTTGAGCGTGGCGACCTGGTGGCCGACGGCCTCGATCACCACGTCGGCCCGGTCGTCCGGGTCCAGGTGCGTGACCCAGCGGTCGCTCGTGGCGCGCACCGGGGTGTCGATGCCGAAGCGCGCGGCGATGGCGGAACGGTCGAGGGGGTCGACACCGGTGACGCGTGCGGCGCCGAGAGCCTTTGCCACATAGGAGAACAGCAGACCGATCGAACCCTGTCCGATCACCGCGACGTGCCGGCCGTCGAGGTCGGGCAACTGTTCGACGGCACAGAGCACACAGGCCAGGGGTTGCAATCCGACCGCCAGGCGCGGCGGCAACGCCGGGTCGTACGAAACGAGGCCGTCGCCGTCGGCGATCACCTGCTCCATCAGGCCGTCGAATCCCGAGGCCCAGCCCACGACGTGGTCACCCACGCGGTGATCCGGATGTCTGCTCGCGAGTACCTCACCGGCGATCTCGTGGATCGGGAAGCCCGGCATCTGCGCGGCACTCGCGCCGGTGTCCCCCGGCAGCTTGCCCTGCGTGCCGCGGAACCCGGGAATGTCGCTGCCGCAGATGCCTGCGGCCGAGAAGCTCAGCAGCACCTGACCGTCGGTCAGCGCATCCGGTGACGGCGCCCGCACGTCGGAGCGTTCGAACACATACGGCGCGACCAGACGGTAGGACCACACGTCACACCTCGACCGGCACGTTGTTCCAGCCCCACTGGAAGCTCGACGGCGGACGCCGGGCCGCCCGCTCGTCGACCCGGAAATCGCCGACACGCTTGAGCCATTCGGTCACCATGATCGTGATCTCCAGACGCGCCAGGTGGACGCCGAGGCAGAAGTGCTGCCCGCGGCCGAACGCCAGTAGCCGTTCGATGCGGCGGTCCCAGATGAACGAGTCCGGGTCCGAGTATTCGCGTTCGTCACGGCCGGCCGATGCCAGCAGTGTGATGACGCGCTGTCCGGGCTGCAGCGTGGTGCCGTGCAGTGTGAACGGCTTTCGCACGGTGCGTGCGAACCACTGCGCGGGCGCGCAGAAGCGGATCATCTCCTCGCGCGCGATCGGCACGTTGGCGTCGAGGTCGGTTCGCACGGCCGCGAGTTGCTCGGGATGTCGTGTGAGTTCCCACAGTCCGTGCGCGACGATTTTCGGCACGGTCTCGGTGCCGCCGATGAAGACGCCGAGCATCTGCACGGCGGCTTCGAGATCGCTGAACGCCGATCCGTCGGGCAACCGGTACTGCAGCAGGTTGTCGACGATCGGCAGTTCGCGGCCTTCACCGGCGCGGCGCCGCTGCACCACCGGCGTCAGGTACTCCAGATAACCCGGGCGTGCGTTGGCCACCTCGACACCGCTGCCCGGTTCGGCGAGGCTCCCCGCGTTGACGGTGGCCAGCACGTCAGCCGCCAGATCCACCGGCAGCCCGACCAGTTCGCACACCACCGAGGCCGCGACGATGCCGCCGTAGTCCTGTGTGAGGTCGAACTGTCCACGCGGCAGCAGTTCGTCGAGACGTTCGTTGGCCAGGGTTCGGATGCGGTCGGCCAGTTTGGTCACCGAGCGTGGGCGGAACTGCGGCGAGGTGCACCGCCGCACGCTGTCGTAGATCGGGGTGTCGAAGTTGGCGTGAAACGGCATGGGATGCCATGGCGGATCCGGTACGGCGCCGTCGTTGTGTTCGGCGAGAACCGTTGCCGCGGGCAGGGTTCCCTCGGAGGCGACGAAGGTGCCGTCGTTGACCTCGAGCACCTCCCAGATGTCGGAGAACCGCGACAGCGCCCAGGTGTCCCACTTCTCGATGTGGTACAGCGGATACTTCTCGCGCAGCACACGGTAGTACGGAGTCGGGTCGGCCATCACGGCCGGATCGAACGGGTCGTAGCTGAACTCTCCCGTGACCGCCTCCGTCACAGGCGGTTTCACCGTCGTGGTCATCGCAGCGGGGACGGGGGCAGGGCCTGCAGGATCGAGTCCTCCCAACCGTCACGCAACGCGGGTGCCACGCTCATCCACGTGACGATCTCGGCCGGCGGGCTGTCCTTCCACGACGGGTAGTGGTTCTCGAAGCAGTCCCAGTCGTCGTCGAGGGCCCAGTAGTGGATCACCTCGTTGAACCGGAATGTCGTGATGAACGATCCCAGCCAGCGTTTACCGGTGCGCTCCGACCACGGCACGTAGAGGCGTTCGAGTTCGCGGATGTAGTCGTCCTGGCGGCCCGGCTTGGTCTGCATGACCTCCTGGATCACCAGACCGGCCTTGACGTCGTCCTGCCGGAGTTGCGCGAGCGTGCGGTTGTACCTGCCCGCGTACATGATTCGGCCCTCGCCGCGGGCCCCGGTCTCCGAGAGGTACGACGACCACCGGAGCGCCTGCTTCTCGTGGCTGCCACCGACGGCCTGCGCCCTGCCGATCCGCGCATAGTCGGCGAACGCGTCGATCTCCCAGATGATCGTCACCTGCGGCCAGTGACCGTTGTACGGCGTGGTCTCCCACACGGAGAACAACCGCGCCCCGAGGTCCTCCATCATCGGTCGGTAGACCTCGCCGAAGACCTCGGTGAACGTGTCGGTGCGGCCCGATCCCAGGTCGATCGTCTCGTGGAGATACAGCAACGTGTGGCTGTAGTACTTCTTCATCACGGTGCTCCGGTGGTTGACAGTGACACCTTGCGAGCGTGACACTCAAGGCGTGTTTTGTAAAGGTACGTCGCCGTGACGACGGAAGCCGGACCCGAACGGACGACCGAACTCGCCACCGGGTTCTGCTTCGGTGAGGGGCCGCGGTGGTTCGAGGGCCTGCTGTGGTTCTCGGACATGCTCGGCGAGGCCGTGCACACCGTCACCTTGGGCGGATCCATGACCACGTTGCCGCTGCCCGGACATGCGCCGTCCGGCTTGGGTTTTCGCCCCGATGGGACCTTGTACATCGTGTCCACCGAGAAGCGGCAGGTGCTGTGCTACGACGGCGAAACGGTGGAACTGCTTGCCGACCTGCACCAGGTGGCCCCGGCACCGCTGGGCGACATGGTGCTCGACGAGCGCGGACGCGCCTACGTCGGATCCCAGGCCCGCGGTGGCGGCGTCATCGTGCGGATCGACCCCGACGACCCCGTCGAACCGATCCGCGTGGTCGCCGAGGGTCTGGACTTCCCCAACGGCATGGCGATCACGCCCGACGGCGAAACCCTGATCGTCGCGGAGTCGACGGCCCGCCGGCTCACCGCCTACACCGTCGACGAGGACGGTGACCTGTCGGACCGCCGGATCTTCGCCGAGGGTCTCGACGGCCCGCCCGACGGCATCGCGATCGATCTCGAGGGCGGCGTGTGGACCGCGCTGACGCTCGCACACGAGTTCCAGCGCATCGTCGACAGCGGACCGGGCACGCCAACGGTCACCGACCGCATCGACGCCGGCGGGCGCACCGCGATCGCGTGTGCGCTGGGCGGCGCCGAGGGCCGCACGCTGTTCCTCGTGACCACCACCGACGCCTATCCGCAGCGGCTCGTGGGCACCAAGCTGTCCCGCATCGAGGCACTCGACGTCGCAGTGCCCGCACCCGGCGATTTCGCCGTCGGCGACCATCATCACCACTGACAGGCGGACATGTCGGACTCCTACTACGAATTGCTCGACGCGGCAGACACGTTGGGCGAGAGGTTCGCCGCCACCGACATGGTGCGCGGCACGTGGTCGGCCGCCATCCAGCACGCCGCGCCGGCCTCGGCGCTGCTGGTGCGCGCGCTGGAACACTGCGAGCCGCGTGCCGATACCCGGCTGGCCCGCGTGGCCATCGACCTGATGGGCGGCGTGCCGTCCGAGGGCGATCTGTGGGTGCGCGCCGAAGTGCAGCGGCCCGGCAAGCAGATCGAACTCGTCGGTGCCGAGATGCTCGCGACGGGCCCCGACGGTGAACCGCGGACGGTCGCGCGCGCGTCGGGTTGGCGCATGCTCACGCTCGACACATCGACACTGCAGCACACCGGGGTGTCACCGCTGCGGCCTCTGGAGAACGCGCGCAGTCACGACATGGCCAAGAACTGGGAGCCCAACTACGTGCACAGCATCGACTGGCGCTGGCTCACCGTGCCACTGGCACCCGGACCGGGCGAGTCGTGGCTGCGGCCCACGGTCGATCTGGTCAAAGGTGAGGCCATGACACCGCTGCAGCGGTTGTTCGCGGTCGCCGACGACGCCAACGGCATCGGCAGCAAGCTCGACATCCGCAAGTGGACGTTCCTCAACACCGACCTCGTGGTGCACGTGCACCGCATCCCCGAGGGCGAGTGGATCGGGATCCGCGCCGAGACCAGCTACGGCCCCGACGGGATCGGCACCACGGTCGGCACACTGTTCGACTCCTCGGGCGCCGTCGGCGCGATCCAGCAGTCCGTGCTCGTGCGCCCCCGCCCGCCGCGCTCCTGATCAGTCCTCGATGCGCAGCGCCGCGGCCGGGCACTGGACGACTGCCTGGCGCATGCGATCCCGGTCGTGCTCGGGACGTTCGTTGCCGTGGATCAGCACGGTCCCGTCGTCCTGCACCTCGAAGACATCCTCGGCGATGGTCTCGCAGATGCCGTGACCGGTGCACCTGGCGAGGTCGACCTCTACGCGCATGTCACCTCTTTCGCTACCGGATGTAGGCCGGGACTCGTTTGATGCCGTGGACAAAGCTGCTGTGCAGCAGTTCGGGCTCGCCGAACTCGATGGTCTTGAGGCGGGTCAGCAACTCGCGGAACAGGTTTCGCAGCTCGGTCTTGGCCAGCTGGTTGCCCAGGCAGAAGTGCGGGCCGCCACCGCCGAATCCGAGATGCGGGTTGGGTGAGCGGCTCAGGTCGAAGCGCTGCGGATCGGTGAACACCGCCTCGTCGCGGTTGGCCGAGCAGTAGAACAGCCCCACCTTCTCCCCCGCCCTGATGGTCTGGCCGGCCACCTCGACGTCCTCGGTGGCGAAGCGCGCGAACTGGATCACCGGCGTGGCCCACCGCACAAACTCTTCGACGGCAGAACCGATGCGGCCGTCGAAATCCGCCATGAGCCAATCTCGTTGGTCCGGATGCGCCGCCAGCGCCATCATCGCGTGCGTGGTGGTCTGCTTGGTGGTGTCGTTGCCCGCCGACGCCAGCAGGATGAGGAACGCGCCGATCTCCTCGTCGGTCAGTCGGTGCCCGTCAACCTCGGCGTTGACGATGCTGGTCATCAGGTCGTCACCGGGGTTGGCGCGCCGGAACTTCGCGAGCTCGACGCCGGTGTTCGAGATCAGCATGATCTCGTTGATGGTGGCCACGGCCCGTTCCTCGAGCGACGAGTATTCGTCGTCGCTCATGCTGAACAGCTTCTCGGCGGCCTTGGCCAGCGCGGGTTGATCGGCCTTGGGCACGCCGAGCATGTCCGAGATCGTGCGCATCGGAAGTTGCGCCGAGCACGCCTCGACGAAGTCGACGTTGCCCACGCCGATCAGCTGGTCGACGACATCGACTGCGTTGACGTGGATTTGCTCTTCGATCCGCCGAACGTTGCGCGGTGTGAAGGCCGAGCTGATCAGCCTGCGGTACACCGTGTGTTCGGGCGGATCCATCATCAGGAAGAACGTCGCGAACTTCTGCACGTCGGCCGGCATCGGGTCCAGCGCCACGCCCTGCGCCGAGGTGAACAGCTCGGGATGCTGGCTGACGAACTGGATGTCGGCGCGCCGGGTCAGCGCCCAGAACCCGGGCTCCTCGACGTCGAACAGCGTCGAGAGCGGTTGGTGCCAGCTCAGCCCCTCGGCGGCACGCAACTGCGCGAACGTCTCGTCGCGCACCGCGAACGGCCGGCTCCAGAACTCGTGTGACGTGATGTCGAACGGGCTGTATTCGCGTGCCTGCGCTGAGCTGGCAACTGTCACGTTCCTGTCCTCCTACAGGCGTGCCGCGGTGGGCCACGCCGAGATTTAGCGTGACACCTACTCGATAGTTTGTAAAGCTTGTCCCATGGCTGGGACCGACGCTGGGACCGAGGCGAGCAGCACCCGCGAGCGCATACTCGCCGCCACCGCGGAGGTTCTCGGCAGCAACGGGACGACGAAACTCAGCCTGTCCGACGTCGCGTCGCAGGCCGGCGTCTCCAGACCCACGCTGTACCGGTGGTTCTCGTCGAAGCAGGATCTGCTCGACGCGTTCGTGGTGTGGGAACGCCGCGGGTACGAGCAGGCCGTCGCACAGGCCACCGGTGCGCTGCCCGCATCCGAGCGCCTCGACGCGGCCCTGCGCGTCATCGCCGAGTACCAGCAGTCCTACCCGGGCCTGCGCATGGTCGACATCGAACCCGAGCACGTCATCCGGCGGCTGTCCCAGATCATGCCGCTGCTGCGCGAACGCCTGCAACGCCTCACCACCGGGCCCGACAGCGACGTCGCGGCGGCGACCGCGGTGCGCGTCGCGATATCGCACTACCTGGTGCGCAGCGACGACGCCGACGACTTCCTGGCACAACTGCGCCATGTGGCGCGGCCGAGGCGCCGGGAGTGAACCGGCAACCTCCGATGCGGGGCTACCCTCGGGAAGGGTGACGGACCCACTCGCACATGCACCGACCCTGACGCTGACCCAGCAGGCCGCACTGGGCAGCGGCGCGAGTTTCTGGACCACCGAGGCCGTCGGGCACATCCCGTCGATCGTGCTCACCGACGGACCGCACGGCGTGCGCAGGCAGAGCGGGGCGTCAGATCACCTGGGTGTCGGCGGCAGTGAACCCGCGACATGTTTTCCTCCGGCCGTCGCGCTGAGCCAGACGTGGGACCCGGATCTCGTCGAACGCGTCGGCGCCGCGCTGGGCGCCGAGGCCCGTGCGCTGGGAGTGCACGTGCTGCTCGGCCCCGGCGTCAACATCAAGCGGGACCCGCGCTGCGGCCGCAACTTCGAATACTTCTCGGAGGATCCGCTGCTGTCCGGCGTGCTCGGCGCGGCGTGGGTACGCGGTGTTCAGGGCCGCGGTGTCGGTGCGTCGCTGAAACACTTCGCGGTCAACAACTCCGAGCACGACCGCATGCGTGCCAGTTCCGACGTCGACGCCCGCACGCTGCGTGAGATCTATTTGCGGGCGTTCGAGCACGTGGTGCGCGAGGCCGCGCCGTGGACCGTGATGTGCTCGTACAACCGCATCAACGGCGTGTACGCCTCCGAGAACACCTGGCTGCTCACCGACGTGTTGCGCGGCGAATGGGGTTTCGACGGCGTGGTGGTCAGCGACTGGGGCGCGGTGCGTGACCGTGTCGCGGCCGTGGCGGCCGGCCTGGACCTGGAGATGCCGTCATCGGGCGGTTTCGGCGACGCCGAGGTGGTGGCCGCGGTGACCGCGGGCGCACTCGACGCGCGTGCGGTGACCACGGCCGCCGAACGGGTGGCCGGCCTGGCGGTGCGCGCGCACGAAAGCCACAGCGCCGCCGGTCATTTCGACATCGGCGAGCTGACCGAGGCCCATCATCGCCTTGCGCGTGAGGCTGCCGCACAGGCCGTGGTGCTGCTCAAGAACGATCTGCGCGACGGAGAACCGATCCTGCCGCTGGCCCCGTCGCGGCTCGCGGTCATCGGGCCGTTCGCCGAGGAACCCCGCCATCAGGGCGGCGGCAGCTCACACGTCAACCCCACGCGCCTCGACATCCCGCTCGACGAGATCCGTGCCCGCAACGGTGATCAGGCTGCCACCCACTTCCCCGGCCTGCCAACCGATTCCGGACAGGACAGCGAGCAGGTGCGCGCGGAGGCGGTACGTGGCGCGGCCGAGGCCGAGGCCGCGGTGCTGTTCCTCGGCCTGACCGCCGACGAGGAATCCGAGGGCTACGACCGTGAGCACATCGACCTGCCGCAGGCGCAGTTGGCGCTGCTGCGTGCGGTGGTCGAGGTGCAACCCCGCACGGTGGTCGTGCTGTCCCACGGTGGCGTCGTACGCCTGGACGAGGTCGCGAAACACGCCCCGGCGATCCTCGATGGAGCACTGCTCGGGCAGGCCGGCGGCGGCGCCGTCGCCGACGTGCTGTTCGGGGCCGTGAACCCGTCCGGGCGCCTGGCCGAGACCGTGCCCGTACGCCTGCAGGACTGCCCGGCGTTCCTGAACTTCCCGTCCGAGAACGGCCACACCGTCTACGGTGAGCGCGTTTTCGTGGGTTACCGCTGGTATGACGCGCGCGCTCTCGAGGTCACGTTCCCGTTCGGTCACGGCCTGTCCTACACGGCGTTCGCGTTTTCCGATCTGGAGGTCGACTCCGACGGACCCACGGTGCGCGTCGTGGTGGCCAACGTCGGTCCGCGGGCCGGTCGCGAGGTGGTCCAGGTGTACGTGTCCAAACCGGACTCCCAAATCAGCCGGCCACCACGCTGGCTGGCCGGGTTCGGCAGCCTCAGCCTGGAAAGCGGTGAGCGTCGCACCCTTGAAATCCCCATTCGCCGAACCGATCTCGCGTTCTGGGAAATTCGCAGCGGACAGTGGGTGGTCGAGCCCGGTGACTACACGGTGTCGGTGGGCGCATCGAGCCGGGATCTGCGCCTGCATGCGACCGTCACCGTCGAGGGAGACGTCCCCAGGGCGGTGTTCACCAGAGAGTCGACACTGGGCGAGATCCTCGCCGACCCGGCCGCGGCGCCGTTGCTCTTCGAGACACTGGGCACGGCCGCGCAGGACGCACCCGCCATGGGAACCGATCTGTTGCGGATGCTGGAGTCCGTGCCGATCGAGCGGATGGTCGCGCTCTCCGGGGGCAAGGTGACCCCTGAACGTCTCGACGATTTGCTCGCGGCGCTCAACGCCGTGCGTCCGTGACCGCCGCGGCGTGCGTCAGCACCTGCGGAACCCGCGGCCCGGATCCCGCTCGAAGCCCGCGATCAACGGCTGGAACCAGATGTCGGGTTCGTCGGCGACGCGGCGCGCCACGCTGGACGCCGGATCGTGCAGATCCCGCACGAGCGTGGTGTCGATCAGCGAACCCCGCAGGGCCTGGATCGCCACGGCATCGAGTAGTCCGTGGGCGTCACCGATGATCAGCGACAGGGTCACATGCTCGCCGATCGTGCGGGGATGGACGAAGCCGATCTCCAACTCGTCGGCCAGGTCGTCGAACGAGCGGGCCGCCATCATGCGCCACACCGCGGTCATCGTGCGGGTCACCACCGGGAAGCGCTGGAACACTCCCCAGTGTGCGTGTGCGGTCACGGGGTTGTCGCCGTTGGCGCTGATGTCCTCATAGGCCACCGCAGCCAGCGTGCGCGCGTGCGCGGCCACCCTCGCCAACTGCGGCGCGGGCACCGGCAGCCTGCCGGGGAACAGGACGATCTCGGCGCCGTCGACCGGCACCTGCCCGCCCTCGCCCGGCAAACCCTTACGTATCGAATTCACATGCAACCCATCGAAATCCAAGCTCACCACACGCCCGCCGGCGCACCAGGCGCCACTCGCGGACACGTTTGTGTCTAACCGCACTTCTCCAACCTCAAACGCTCCGCGCCCTTTGTCCGCTTCACTCCCGCGTGCCACCACTGCGCGTTTGCATTTACAAAAGCGCAGTTATTTGTAAACTTGACTGATGCTCTCGACGGTCCGTCGCATCCCACCCGCTCTTGCGCTGGCCGCCCACATCGGCCACGGTGTGCAGCGCGTCGCCGCCGACGCCGCGCTCGGCGGACTGCGGCGGTTCCCGCGTCGCATCTCCGATCTCGACGCTGGTCGCCTCAGCACCATCATGGGACGGACGGTACGCACGCTATCAGTACTCGGAGGCGACGCCGGAACGTCGTCACGGGCCCGGCTGTCGCTCTCGGGCGACGGCGTTCCCGAGACGGTGTTCGTCAAGCTGCCCGCAGAGACCGCCGCGACCCGGCTGATGGGTGAGCTCGGCAGGCTCGCGCACACCGAGGTCCGGTTCTACCAGCAGCTCGCGGCGGGCCTGCCCGGCGTCCCCCGCGCTCACGGTTCGGCGTTCGACGCGCTCACGGGGCGCTCCGTGCTGGTGCTCGAGGACCTCGCGCAGGAGCCCTGTGAGTTTCCCGACACGCTGCATCCACTCGACAAGGACCGCGCGGCGCTCACGGTCGAACTGCTCGCCCGTGTGCACGCCGCGTTCTGGGGCCGGCTGCCCGAGCGCAGCGGCCGCGGCCCACTCGGGTGGCTGTATTCGGCGTCCGGGGACGACACCTCGCTGCTGACCGGGACGCTCCTGAAGACCTCGACCCGGCGGCTCGCCGAGCGTACCGACATCCCGGTGGCCGACGGCCGGTTCATCGACGAGAACTACCGTGCGGCCGCACAACTGCTCGACCGTCCGCCGCACACCGTGATGCACGGTGACGCACACCCCGGCAACCTCTTCTTCCGCAACGGCGAGGCGGGCCTGTTGGACTGGCAGGCGGTGCGCCGTGGCCACCCCGGACGCGAGCTCGCGTATACGCTGATCACCAGCATGACGACCACCGACCGGCAAGCCGCGGAGAAAGACCTCCTCGACGAGTACCGTCGCGCGCTGGCCGCGGCAGGCGGCCCCAGGCTGGACGCCGACGAGTTGTGGGAGCGCTACCGCCTCGGCGCGGTCTATGCGTACACCGCGCCGGTCATCACCGCGGGGCTGGGCGGCATGCAGGACGACGGCATCGCCGTAGAGGGGGCCCGGCGCGGCGTCGCGGCGCTGGCGGACCTGGAAACCGTGGCTTTACTCAAGAAACTCTTGTGATGACCCTAGGATTTGAGAACCACGACCAACCGAGGCTCGACTGTGAATGAAGCTCTGCCCGCGGGAGCGGGTGCGGACACCTCGACCCGCCACCGGATCCTGGTGGCCACCGCCGAGGTGCTCGCTCGCAGCGGTCAGACCAAATTGAGCCTGTCCGAGGTGGCGCTGCAGGCAGGGGTCTCGCGGCCGACGCTGTACCGGTGGTTCGCCGACAAGCAGGAACTGCTCGAGGCGTTCGGCAACTACGAGCGCGAGATGTTCGACAACGGGATCGGGCGCGCGACCGCGGGCCTGCGGGGCAACGAGAAACTCGATGCGGCGCTGCGGTTCATCGTGCAGTACCAGCAGTCGTATTCCGGCGTGCGCCTGGTGGACATCGAACCCGAGGTGGTCATCGCCCAGTTGGCACACGTCATCCCGATCATGCGCGCGCGCCTGCTCAAGCTGCTGTCCGGTCCCAACGCGGCGGTCAAGGCCGCGACCGCGATCCGGGTCGCGATCTCGCACTACATCGTGCGCAGTGACGACGCCGATCAGTTCCTCGCGCAGTTGCGTCACGCCGTCGGCATCAGGCAGACCGACACAAACTGATCGATCGCCCAAAAAGTTCACGCAAGCTACTGACACTGAGGCGCATTTTTGTAAAGCTGTACAGCATGACTTCTGTGCAGGACGAGACCGGTGTTCTCGCGGGCGACGAGCGCATGCTCATCGACGGAGAACTGCAAACCACCGGCAGCGGTTCCACATTCGACGTGATCCACCCGGCCACCGAACAGGTTGCCGGGCAGGCCACCGACGGCACCGTCGAGGACATGTCACGCGCGGTGGCCGCGGCCCGGCGGGCGTTCGACCAGACGGACTGGTCACGCGATCTGGACTTCCGGTACCACTGTCTGACGCAGCTGCACGAGGCACTCGAACGCAACAAGGAGCGCCTGCGGCGCATCCTCATCACCGAGGTCGGCTGTCCGGTCACGGTCTCGGGCAGCCAGATCGAGAGCCCCATCGAGGAGGTCAGGCACTGGGCCGAGCACGGCAGGAACTTCGACTACCTGGTCGACACCGGGGTGCACCCGACCCAACTCGGCCCGGCCCGCCGCAAGATCCACTACGAACCCGTTGGTGTGGTGGGCGCGATCACGCCGTGGAACGTGCCGTTCTACCTCAACATCGCCGAGACGGTGCCCGCGCTGATGGCGGGTAACACCGTGGTGCTCAAGCCCGCTCAGCTCACGCCATGGTCGGGAACGGAGTACGGCCGCATCGTCGCCGAGGAGACCGATATTCCCGCGGGCGTGTTCAACGTCGTCGTCTCCAACGCCAACGAGGTGGGCGCGGCGCTCTCGGCCGACCCCCGCGTCGACATGATCACCTTCACCGGGTCGACCGCGACCGGGCGCGCCATCCTGGCCGCCGGCGCGCCGACCGTGAAGAAGACTCTGCTGGAGCTGGGCGGCAAGTCGGCGCACATCGTGCTCGACGACGCCGACTTCAACTCGGCGCTGTCGATGGCCGCGATGATGGCGTGCGTCATGAGCGGGCAGTCCTGCATCCTGCCCAGCCGGATCCTGTTGCCGCGCAGCCGTTACGACGAGGGTATCGAGATACTCAAGAACATGATGGAGAACTTCCCGGTCGGTGACCCGTGGACGCCCGGCGTCATGCAGGGCCCGCAGATCAGCGAGACGCAACGACAGAAGGTGCTGGGGCTCATCCGCAGCGGCATCGACTCCGGCGCGCGTCTGGTCACCGGAGGTGGCGTCCCGGAAAATCTTCCGGTCGGCTACTACACGCAGGCCACCCTGCTTGCCGACGTCGACCCCGATTCGCAAGTCGCGCAGGAGGAAATCTTCGGGCCGGTGCTCACGGTGACCCCGTACGACACCGACGACGACGCAGTTGCGATCGCCAACAACACCATCTACGGGCTGTCCGGCGAAGTCTCCGGCGGCGATCTCGACCGTGCCTTCGCGATCGCGTGCCGCATGCGCACCGGCAACGTCACCATCAACGGCAAGAGCCACTTCGGGATCACCAGCCCCTTCGGCGGCACCAAGCAGTCCGGTCTGGGCTACCGCAACGGTGAAGAGGGTTACAAGGAATACCTGGAGGCCAAGACCATCGGCATGCCCGAATGAGCATTGACTTCGGTCTTTCCGAACTGCGCCATCTGGCCGATCAACTGGAGATCTCGGCGTTGCTGACCCGCCATCGCGGGCCGGCATCGAACGTCGGCTTGTGTGCGTGTTCTCGCCGATAGTTCGACCACAAGCCCACGTTCGTGCCGGAGAAAATCAGCCCTCGGCCGCCAATTGCCCGCACGCCTCGGCGGCAGCCCTCCCCCGCCACGTCCGCTCGTCGAGCGCTTCGCGCCCCGGTGCCGTCTCGGGGATCTCGTTGCGGGACACCGCGATCAGGGCATCTATGACTGATCGGGAGACATCACGGGTGAAATCCGCGGTCCAGCACAGTGCATGCGGTGTGCAGATCACGTTGTCCATCGCGAACAGGGGGTCGTCGGCCGCTGGGGGTTCCGGATCGTATACGTCCAGCGCCGCCCCGGCGATCCCACCGTCGCGCAGCGCCCGGGTCAGCGCCTGTTGGTCGACCAGCCCGCCGCGGGCGATGTTGATGAAGTAGGCACTCGACCGCATCGCCGCGAAGAACGACTCGTCGAGCATGCCGCGATTCTCCTCGGTCAGAGCCGCGGTCACCACGACGAAATCCGATCGTGCGGCCAGCGTTTCGCGATCGACGAGTTCGACACCCAGTTGTGCCGCCCGTTCCGAACGCCCCGACCTGGTGGTCGCGATCACCTCGACACCCAAAGGTGCGAGCATCCCGGCGAGTTCGGAACCGACCGACCCGAATCCCAGGATCCCGACCGTTCTGCCGTCCACCCCTGTGCCCCGATAGGCGCCCCGCTCGAGCGCCCACTTTCCGGAGACGGTGACGCGATGGTTCTCCAGCAGGCGATGTGCGCACGCCAGCAGCAGCGTGAGCCCCGACAACGCGAGCGGCCGTCGCACCGCTGCGGGGGTGTTGGTGAGCACCACCCCCTCACGGGCCAGCGCGACCGGGTCGATTCCGTCATATCCCGCACCGAACCGCGCGATGTGCCGCAGCCGGGGCACCTGTCGCACCAGTTCGGCGCCGAACGGGATGTGGCCGAACGAGACCACTGCGTCGACACCCGCCAGCGCGGCCGGATCCACCGGACCGTGTGCGGGAATCGGCGGCAGCAGGCGCCAGGAGATGCCGGCCTCCTCCAACCGGTGCAGACCGATGTCGCCGAATATCGTGGCACCGGTGGCGTCCGCACCGTCGGCGGTGAGACCCACCACGTAATCGTCGCTCATGGTTCACCTTTCCGAGATGGCGGCGGCAGATTCGTGGACGGGACGACGGACCATGAATCCGTAGACGCAGGCACCCAGCACGGCGATCACACCGGATACCAGGAAGGACGGTGTGTAGGAACCGGTCTTGTCGACGATGACGCCGGTGACCAGCGGGGCCAGCGCACCGCCGAAGTAACCGCCGAAGTTCATGATCCCGCCGAACTGCGCGGCGTGCGTGTCGGGCACGATATCGCTTGTGAGCGCCCATGACTGGGACTGGACCGCAGCCACCAGACCGAGGGCTGCGCACAGCACCACGATCGCCAGGACGGGGTTGTGTACGAGCGGCACCACTGCAAGCAGGATTCCGAGGCCGACGGACCCGCCGATCAGGACCGTCTTCTTCGACCCGAAAGCGCTCATCCCCCGACGGCGCACCAGGGTGAGTGTGAGCCGGCCTGCGTAGATCCCGGTGATCGCCGAGGCCAGATACGGGATCGCGGCGACCCAGCCGGTCTGCGCGATCGAGACATCCAGGGTGTCCTGGAGGAACAGCGGCAGGAACGTGATGAAAATGTTCCAGATCCAGATGGAACTGAAGAAGCCGAGCATCATGCCCCACGTCTGCGGATAGGTGAAGAATTTGCCCCAGGGCAGGTGGGCCTTCGGCTGCGTGGTGTCGTCACGGCCGGCCACGATGTACCGGTACTCCTCCTCCGACAGGCGCCTGGACGACTCAGGGGCACGATAGTAGGCCCAGAAGGCCAGTGCCAGAACCAGACCCGCCAAGCCGATGATGAGGAACATCGCGCGCCACCCGAATGCCAGCGACAACACGGTGAGAACCGGAGGAGCGATCGCCGAACCCCACTTCGACCCGGAGTCCCAGATGCCCGCGGCCTGGCCACGTTCCTCGCGGGGGAACCATTCCGTGGTGATCTTGCTGGAGTTCGGTGAGTTGGGCGATTCGCCGACGCCCAGCAGGAAGCGGAAGGTGAGGAAGTGCGCCATGGTCTGCCCGACGGACATCAGCGCGGTCGCGACCGACCAGATACCGACCGCCGCGAAATACATTCTGCGAGCACCAAGTTTGTCGATCAGATAGCCGGCGGGCAGCTGGGACTCCGGGTCGAAGTGGGGTTCGGCGATCATGTGCGGAGCGGCGATGGAGACCGACGAGCGGTCCATGTAGTTGAGGATCCCGGCCAGCAGCAACCAACCGAGAATCCAGTAACGCAGGTTCTTCACCTTCTTGGCGTCACGCTGACGACGAGCCTGGCGCGGCGAGTCGGACTTCAGATCCATGGCACTCCTTTGTGCGTGAGCGGGGATTCGTGCTGGGGCCGAACTCAATTGACGACGAGGCCACCGTTGACGTTGTAGACGGCCGCGGTGATGAAGCCGGCGTCCTCGGACAGCAGGAACTCGATGGTTGCGGCGATGTCCTCGGTTCGGCCGACCCGATCGACGAGCAGGCCCTCGACCATCTCGGCCTTGCGCTCCTCGGTGAGAGTGCCACCCATGATGTCGGTGTCGATGGGACCGGGACTCACCACGTTGACGGTGACCCCGAACTTGCCGACCTCGCGTGCAACGGCTCGACTGAGGCCGATGACGGAAGCTTTCGATGCCGAGTACGGCACCTTGCTGTAGGTACCGCCGCCCAGTTGGGCCGATGCAGACGACAAGTTGACCACACGCCCGACGCCGCGCTGCACCATGCCGCGCACCGCACGCTGATTGACGATGAAGGTGCCGGTGCTGTTGATGTCGAGCACCCGGTTCCATTCGGCGAGCGTCAGTTCCAGGAACGGAACGGGTGAGGCGACACCTGCCGCGTGCGCCAGTCCGACGACCGGCGGGAGTTCGGCCTCGATCGCGGTGAATGCGCGATTGACCGATTCGGCGTCCACGACGTCGACGCCGTAACCGAAAACCGTGGTGCGCGAATCCTTGTCGACCTCTCGCGCGAATTCGACGACGGCCGCCTCGTCGACGTCGAGGGCCGCGACGTGCCACCCGGCCCGGGCGAGGCGCTGAACTGTCGCGCGCCCGATCCCGCGTGCCGAGCCGGCGCCGGTGACCACTGCGGTCCGCTGCGGTGGAAACGCGTGCAGAGCTGTCATGTGCATCTTCTTTCGGTGACGTGGGCGGGTCGAGGTAGCGGTCGGCAGGTGGACGAGCGGTTGAACCACCATCACCGGGGCAAACCGGTCGCCGACTTTGGCGCAGCTGACAATGCTTCTCCGAAGTGATCTGGATAACACCAGTTCCTATAGGATATAGGTATAGGTGATGGCAGCGTCAATGTCAGAAAGCGCCTACGTTTTCCCGATCTACCGTCAGGATCTGCAGATTTTCGGCTAACAGACGGGAATATGATTCACAGCCAGGCGGCACAGACGCCCGCACACGGAAGTGAGGTGGCACCCGATGACGGTGGATGCGGTTGATTCGGCTGCTCATGGCGATGCAACAGACGCCGGAGATCTCACGGATGAGGAGCGGCGCCGCGTTGCCGACGCCGCAGAGCTCTACTACGTACAGGGGCTGAAGGTCGAAGACGTCGGCAAGCGCATGCACCTTTCCCGCTCGACCGTTTCTCGAATGCTCGCCCGTGCCCGTCAGCACGGCGTCGTCGAGTTCGTCCTGCATCGCACCCCGGACCGCTCCTCACACCTGGCGACCCAGCTCAACCAGCGTCTCGGCGTTCGCACGTTGATCGCTGACAGCGTGGATGCCGCTGAGTTCGCGGCTCGGCTCGAGGTGGTCGCCGAGTTCGCGGCACGCCGGCTCGCCGCTGTGGTCGGCACCAACATGACGATCGCCGTTGGTTGGGGCGCCACGGTCGAAGCGGTATCCCGGCACCTGATCTTCAGCCCCACCCGCGGGGCACGGGTTGTTCAGCTGAACGGTTCGGCCAGCGCGTCCGCGTCGAACATCCTCAACGCCGGCCAACTGCTCGACAGGTTCGCCCGCGCGTTCTCAGCGTCGGCACACCACTTTCCGGCGCCGGCATTCTTCGACTCCGCGACAACTCGTGAGGCCATGTGGCAGGAGCGGTCAATTCAGCGCGTGCTCGGGATCCGTCGAAACGCCGATGTGGCGCTGTTCTCGGTCGGCGCATTGGACAACGACGTTCCCGATCACCTGTACCGGTCGGGCTACCTCGATGCGGTCGATCTCCAGGAGCTGCGACGGGACGGGATCGTGGGACACATCGGCTCCGTATTCCTACGCGCAGACGGGACCTCGGACGGCATTGCGATCAACCGGCGCAGCACCGGCATGCCGCTGTCCGAGTTGCGCAGTGTACGAACGCGGATCCTGGTCGCAAGCGGTCCGGCGAAAACAGCGGCCGTCCTCGCGGCATTGCGCGCAGGCGCCGCGACCGACCTGGTGCTCGATGAGATCACCGCGCAGGCCTTGCTCGACGCGTGATCACCGCCGAGCGGAACGGCGGGATCGCAGCATCCCGGCGTCACATGAAAGGATTTGACTGTGGATGTCCCTGTGAGCCCGCCGATTCCTCGCCTGCGGCGAGCCATGCGGGACGAAGTGCGCGACGCGCTGCTCGCGATGCTCATGGACGGACGACTTGCCGCCGGGACATCGGTGAGCATCGACCGACTCTCGCGCGATCTCGGCGTCTCACAGACTCCGGTCCGAGAGGCCCTCGTCGAGATCGAGGCGACCGGGCTGGTCCACCGAGTCGCCCATCGCGGCTACCAGGTGGCGCCACCGATGACCGCCCAGCAGGCCGCAGAACTCGCCGACGCCCGCCTCGTCGTCGAGACGACTGCCGCCCATTGGGCGACCCGGCTCCGGGATCCCGAGTTGCTCCCCGACCTGCGTGCTGCACACCGCGCGCACGAGGAGGCCGCGTGGGCAGTGCGCGAGTGGGACGGGGTGACCCGCGATCGAAACGGCCTACCGGTCCCGTTGAAGCCGTATTTCGAAGCCGATTGGCGTTTTCATCAGACGATCCTCGACCACTGCGGCAACGGATTCCTGCGCCGGATGGTCGGAAGCCTGGGCGCCTCGGTGCAACGCATGCGACAGAATGTGCACCGCGGGCCCGTGGACACCGAGTTGGCGGTCGCCGAACACGGCCGCGTGCTGGCCGCTGTCGAAACCGGTGACCCACAGGCTGCCGCGGACGCGATGCGTGCCCACATCGAAGCGGTCCGCGAGCGTTCGATCGCCGACGCCTGAGCAGGCCCGGCATCGAACGTCGCCTTGTGTGCGTGATTGCGCCGAAAGTTCGACCACAAGCCCACGTTCGCGCAGGAGAGGATCAGCCCTCGGCGGCCAATTGGCCGCACGCGGCGGCGATTTCGCGGCCGCGTGTGTCGCGGACCGTGCAGGAGACACCACGCTCGCGCACGCGCTTGACGAATTCCCGCTCTGCGGGCTTGGGGCTGGCGTCCCACTCGCTGCCGGGCGTCGGGTTGAGCGGGATGACGTTGACGTGTGCCAGCGGGCCCAGCGCGCCGTGCAGCTTCTTGCCGAGAAGGTCTGCGCGCCAGGGCTGATCGTTGACATCGCGAATCAATGCGTATTCGATCGAGACGCGCCTGCCGGTGGTGTCGGCGTAGTAGCGCGCCGCGTCGAGCACCTCGCTCACCTTCCACCGGTTGTTCACCGGCACCAGGGTGTCGCGCAGTTCGTCGTCGGGTGCGTGCAGCGACAGCGCCAGGGTGACGCCGAGGCGCTCGTCGGCGAGCTTGCGGATCGCCGGTGCCAGCCCCACCGTGGACACCGTCACCGAACGTGCGCTGATACCGAAGCCGTTGGGCGGCGGCGCGATGATGCGGCGCACCGCGCCGAGCACCCGGTTGTAGTTGGCCAGCGGTTCACCCATGCCCATGAACACGATGTTGGACAGCCGGCCACCGCCGGCGGTGCCGGCAGTCCGACCGAAGTGCTCTGCGCGCATGGTCGACGACGCCGCGCGTACCTGCTCGAGGATCTCGGCGGTGGTCAGGTTGCGTTGCAGCCCACCCTGTCCGGTCGCGCAGAACGGGCAGGCCATGCCGCAGCCTGCCTGCGACGAGATGCACACGGTGTTGCGCTGGGGGTAGCGCATGAGCACCGATTCGAACGTCGACCCGTCGATCGCGCGCCACAGGGTTTTGCGGGTCTCCCCTGCGTCGCACTGGATCTCGCGCACCGGGTTGATCAGCGTGGGGAACAGTTTTTCGGCGACCTGGTTCCGCACGGCCGCGGGGAGGTCGGTCATCTGCTGGGGATCGGCGATGAGCCGGCCGTAGTACTGGTTGGCCAGCTGCTTGGCGCGGAACGCCGGCAGCCCGAGTTCGGTGACCGCGGCCGCGCGTGCTGTCTCGTCGAGGTCCGCGAGGTGTTGCGGCGGCATGGCCCGCCGCGGTGCCTCGAAGACGAGCTGTTGTTTCATGCCGATACCTTCACTGATGTCTTCGCGACCATTGTCCCGGACGGGCGGTCGTCGTTGAGAAGTTCGCGCACCGCCGTGTCGACGGTTGCCAGCAGGCCGGAGTCGACGCCTGCGCGGCCGCGGACGAAGACCGACGCGCGGTTGGCCTCGGGCATGGTGTCCGCCACCGTGAGCCCGTCGGGCAGCCGGCCGATCATCGGCAGCAGCGCGATGCCCAGTCCGGAGCGCACCGCGGCGATCAGACCGGACAGGTCTGCGCACTCGGCGACGATCTGATAGTCGACTTCGAGTTTCTCCAGCGCCGCGAAGGCCGGTTCCCGCAATGTGCAGGGCTCGGAGTACACCACCACCGGCAGCGGTTCGCCGTCGCAACCGAAGTTGCGGGCCGAGATCCATTTGAGCGGAACCATTCCCGACGCGTTGACGCGGTCCCACCCCGAGCCGTCGAGCATCACGGCGACATCGACGGTGCCGTGTTCGATCGCGTCGGCGAGTGCGACGTTGCGGTCCAGCCGGAACCGCACCCGCCAGTCCGGCAGGCATTCGGCAAGCGCATCGGTGAGCCCGGGCAGCATGACGTCGGCGCCGTGTTCGGTGGCCCCGATCAACAACGTCTTCTCCTCGGCGGCGCCGAGATCGGCAAGCGCCGCGTCGTGTGCGGCGAGGATCCGCCGGGCGTGGGCGACCACCCGGTGGCCGAGTTCGGTGAAGGCCATGCCGCGGCCGGAACGCTGCACGATGGGGCCGCCGACGACACCTTCGAGGCGACGGACATGTTGGCTGACGGCCGACTGGGTCAGGTGCAGGACCGCCGCCGCGCGGTGAAATCCACCACAGTCGGCAACGGCCACCAGGCTGCGCAGCGGCGCGATGTCGAGGACCTGTCCCACCGGCAGAAGGGTACTCCGATCAGCACTTACGATCAATTTCGTCGCATTGTGCGGCTAGGTGCGGAGCAAGCGATAAGAGATGGTGATCGATCGGCGAGGCGATTATTCGTTGGACTCGACCGCTCGGCACACAACACGATGGCACCATGCCCGACACCCCGGACACCCTGGACCGGATGCCAGCCCGCACCGCGTCGGCGGTGACATTCCTGTACGCGTTGGGTTACCCGATCGGCAACGCCGCGGTGGCGGCGATGTCGCCGATGGCGTTGCTGGTCTTCCGGTTCAGCCTCGCCGCCGCGATCCTCGGGGCGTGGGCACGGTTCGCCGGTGTGGCGTGGCCGCGCGGCGGCAAGCTCGCTCACGTCGCGGTGGCGGGCCTGCTGATGCAGGGCGTGCAGTTCTGCTTCCTGTACCTGGCCATCGAGCGCGGCGCTCCTGCCGTGCTGTGCGCGGTGGTGATTGCGATGAACCCCGTCACCACGGCCGTGCTCAGTGCGGCGTTCCTGCGTGACCGCCTCGGCCTACGGCGCATCCTGGCGCTCGTGCTCGGCGTCGCCGCGGTGCTCGCGGCCTGCGCGAGCAGGCTGGCCGCCGAGAGCGGCGTCGACCCGGTACTGCTGCTGTTGCTCGCGGCGCTGCTCGGCCTGTCCGCAGGCGGCGTCTATCAGCAGCGGTTCTGCAGCGACGTGGACTTCCGCGCCGCCACGGCCGTACAGAACGCGGTGGCGCTGCTTCCCGCCGCGGTGTTCGCGGCGCTCACTCCGTTCGCTGTGCACAACGCCAAGCACGCGGTGGCGGCAGTGGCCGGGGTGGTGCTGCTCAACGCGGCGCTCGGGGTGTCGATGTACGTACGGGCCATCAGCAGGCACGGCGCGCCCGCGGTCACCATGCTGTTCTGCGTGATCCCCGCGGTCGCGGGGGTGCTGTCGTGGCTGATGCTCGGCGAGCGGCCCGATGTGGGAATCGCCGTCGGGCTTGTGGTCGGGGCGGCGGCCTGCTGGCTCAACAGCTCCGGGTCACGCCAGCAGCGTCAGCACGATCCAGGTCGCGACGGCTGACGGCAGCACCGAGTCGATGCGGTCCATGAGGCCGCCGTGGCCGGGTAGCAGGGTGCCCATGTCCTTGATTCCCAGATCGCGTTTGACCTGAGATTCGACCAGATCGCCGAGCGTTCCGGTGATCACCAGCATGATGCCGAGCGGCACGCCCACCCAGGCCGGCTTGTCCAGCAGGAACGTCACGGCCAGCACCGAGACCACGATGCCGAGCACCAGCGATCCGGCCAGGCCCTCCCAGGATTTCTTGGGGCTGATCGCGGGCACCATCGGGTGCTTGCCGAACAGCACGCCTGCGGTGTAGCCGCCGACGTCGGACGCCACGACGCCCAGCATCAGGCAGAACACACGGCCCGCGCCGTCGTCGGGATAGATCAGCAGCGCACCGAACGCGCCGAACAACGGGATCCAGGCGGCCAGGAACACCGTCACCGAGACGTCGCGCAGATAGTTCACCGGTGCCGCGGTCAGTCCGCCGGACAGCAGCCGCCAGATCAGGCACAACACCACGGTGGCGCCGAATCCACCCAGTGCACCGGCCGGTCCGAACGGCAGGGTCAGCCACACCATGGCCTGTCCGCCGATCAGCAGCGGGACGACCGGGATGGAGAAACCTCCGGTGCGCAGCCGCCGCACGACCTCGTGCGTCGCGACGGCCATCGCCGCGGCGACCACACCGACCCACACGAGGGGTGCGAACAACAGGATCGCGATGACGCCGCCGCCCAGGCCCACGCCGACACCGATGGCCGCCGGGAGGTTACGACCGGCGCGGGACTGCTTCTTCTGCGGTTCTCCGACCGGTTTGCTTGCCACGAGACTCGCTTGCTGATCGGTCACTCAGACCTCCAGCAACTCGCTTTCCTTGTGTTTGACGAGTTCGTCGATCTGCGCGGTGTAGGTGTGCGTCGACTTGTCGAGGTCCTTCTCGGCGCGGCTCACCTCGTCCTCACCGGCCTCGCCGTCCTTCTTGATGCGGCTGAGTTCTTCCATCGCCTTGCGGCGGATGTTGCGCACCGAGACCTTGGCGTCCTCGCCCTTGGACTTGGCCTGCTTGACCAGTTCGCGGCGGCGCTCCTCGGTGAGCTGCGGGATGGCGACGCGGATGATGTTGCCGTCGTTGCTGGGGTTCACGCCCAGGTCGGAGTTGCGGATGGCGTCCTCGATCGCCCTGAGCTGCGACGCCTCGTACGGCTTGATCACGACGAGGCGCGCCTCGGGGACGTTGATGCTGGCCAGCTGGGTGATCGGCGTCATCGAACCGTAATAGTCGATGTTGATGCGGTTGAACATGCCCGGATTGGCCCGGCCGGTCCGGATCGAGCCGAGCTCGTCTCGGGCCACGGACACGGCCTTCTCCATCTTCTCCTCGGCATCGAAGAGAGTCTCGTCGATCACTTCACCGTCTCCCGTCGCTGTCGCGTTCGCTCATGTGGCTCCACTCCTCAGGTGGTGACCAGAGTTCCGATCTTCTCACCCGCCACCGCCCGAGCGATATTGCCACTGGTGAGCAGGTTGAACACGAGGATCGGCATGCCGTTGTCCATGCAGAGGCTGAAGGCGGTGGCGTCGGCCACCTTGAGCCCGCGGTCGATGACCTCGCGGTGGCTGATCGCGGTGATCAACTCGGCGTCCGGGTTGGTCCGGGGGTCGTCGGTGAACACACCGTCGACCGCCTTGGCCATCAGCACCACTTCCGCGCCGATCTCCAGGGCCCGCTGGGCCGCTGTGGTGTCGGTCGAGAAGTACGGCAGGCCCATGCCCGCGCCGAAGATCACGACGCGACCCTTCTCCAGGTGCCGCACCGCGCGCAGCGGGATGTAGGGCTCGGCGACCTGCCCCATGGTGATCGCCGTCTGCACGCGGGTGTCGATACCTTCCTTCTGCAGGAAGTCTTGCAGGGCAAGGCTGTTCATCACGGTGCCGAGCATGCCCATGTAGTCGGAACGCGTGCGCTCCATACCGCGCTGCTGCAGTTGGGCACCGCGGAAGAAGTTGCCTCCCCCGATGACGACTGCCACCTGGGCTCCGCTGCGGACCACCTCGGCGATCTGCCGCGCCACCTGAGCCACGACGTCGGGATCCAGACCCACCTGTCCGCCGCCGAACATCTCGCCGCCCAGCTTGAGCAGGACGCGGGTATAGAGCGGACGAATCGGTGCTGCCCGGCCGGCGACATTCGAATCCGCCATCGGTCTCCTCGGCACTCCTCGCATTAGAGAGCCATCCAGGCGATTGCCCAGGACGGCAGCTCCATCCTGCCTCATGGCAGGCGTCAGGCCATGCCCGGGGCCTCGGGACTTTCGCGTGTCGCCGGCCGGAGCGGCTCAGCCGAGGTGCGCCTGCAGCAACCAGCCCGCGACCGATTTGCGCCCGTTCCCCTCGTCGCGGATGTCGCTGCCTGCGAAAGCGGCGAAGTCGGTGAACTCGGCGGGAACGTTGGCGTGGATGCGGGCAGGGCTGATGTCGTCGATCACCCAGTACCTGCCGACGACGTCGCGCAGTTCGTCGGCGGTCACCGGGTTGGCCGGGCCGGTGTCGCCCATCGTTGCCTTGTCGAAGACCAGGACGACGTACGTCGCCCCGGGTGCCGCCGCTCGCACGATCGACTGTTGGTAACCCTCGCGCAGTTCGACGGGCATGGAGTGGAACAGCGTGCTGTCGACGATCGTCCCGAACCGGCCGTCGTATCCGGTGAAGGAGCTGATGTCGGCGACCTCGAACGTCGCGTTGGTCAGACCGCGCCTGGCCGCCTCCGCGCGGGCCAGCTCGATCGCGGTCGGCGACTGATCGAGCCCGACGGTGGTGAATCCACGCTCGGCGAGGTACAGCGACGTCGCGGCCTCTCCGCAGCCGGCGTCGAGTACCTCACCGTGGAACTTGCCCGCGTCGATCAACTTCGCGATCTCGGGCTGCGGTTCACCGATGCTCCACGGTGGCCGCATCCCGGCGAAGGTCGGGCCGTCTCCGCGGTATGCCGATTCGAAAACTTCCTCTGGTGTGGTCATGCACCCGGTATATCAACCCAGTTGATATGTGTCAATATGCTTGATATGAGCGACATCCTCGAGGTTCAGCCGCTGGGCTTTCTGATGTACCGCGTGACCGCGGTGCTCCAGCCCGCCGTCGCCGCACAATTGCAGCCGCTGGGCCTGAAGCTCCCCGAATTCGTCTGCCTGCGAATCCTCTCCACCGCCCCCGGGCAGTCCAACGCCGAACTCGCACGCCACATCAACGTCTCCCCGCAGGCCATGAACAACGTGCTGCGCGCACTGGAGGACAAGGGCGCCGTCCGCCGCCCGGACACCGCCTCGTCGGGCCGAGCCCTGCCGGCCGAACTGACCCCTGACGGTGCCAAGTTGCTCAAGCACGCCGAGGCGGCCGTCCTGACCGCCGAGGAGCAGGTGCTGGCCAACCTCACACCGACGCAACGCCGCGAGCTCAAGCGACTGCTGGCGCATGCGGTGGACTGACCTCGGGTCGAATGCAACAGACCCCCCAAACCTGTTGCGGTGAAGGGGGTCTGGCGCAGGTGATGCGCTAACGGATCGGTTCGACCCGCTTGATGAGCAGACCGAAGCACAGCGCACCGCCGACCACAACGGCACCGGTCAACAGGAGGGGCACCTCGAACGAGCCGGTCGCACCGTAGAGCGCCCCGATCACGATCGGACTCAGCGCGCTGCCGATGTTGGAGAAGAAGTTCTGGGTGGCGCCCAGGCTTCCGACAGTGCTGGAGTCGACGACGTCTGCGGGCAGGCACCAGATGGTGACGATGGTGAACGCCGAGGCGGCATACGAGATCGACATCAGCACGAGTGCCTGCCAGGCGTGCGGTGCGACGGCCGCGAGCGCAATCACCGAGCACACGAGCATGCCGCCGACCAGACAGGTCTTGCGCACGCGGTTCAACGACCACCCCCGCGCGAGCAGGTAATCGCCCACCAGCCCGCCGACCCAGCTGCCGAGGATCGCCGCCAGCGGCGGGATCATGCCGAACACGCCGAGCTTGAGCAGGTCGAAACCGCGCTCCTCCACCAGATAGGACGGGAACCAGGTGAGAAAGAACGTGATCATGAAGTTGAGGCAGAAGAAGCCAAGCATCATGCCCCACACCGTCCGGCGGGCGAACAGCTCCAGGATCCGCATCGGCTTGGCGTCCGGATCACGGTTGGCGGCCGCCTGCTCTCGATGACTTTCGTGGATGATCGCGAGCTCGGCCTCGTTGACCGCCGACATAACCTCGGGGCGCCGGTACCACGCCCACCAACCGATCGCCCACAGCACACCGAGCGCACCGGCGAACACGAATGCCGCTCGCCAGCCCCAGAGCCCGATCACGAGTGCGATCAACGGCGTGGCCGCGGCACTGCCGATACGGGCGCCGCTGTCATAGACGGACGTGGCACGGCTACGCAGGCGCAGCGGGAACCAGTGCGAAACCGTCTTCGCCGCAGCGGGATACGCGCCGGCCTCACCGACCCCCAGGCCGAGCCGCAGCCCGAGCAACGCGCCGAAGCTGTTGACCAATCCGGTGGCACCGGTGAACACCGACCACACGAGCACCGAGGCGCCGAACATCACGCGTTCTCCGAACCGGTCGATGAGTCGACCGGCCGGGATCTGCATGAGCGCATAACTCCAGGAGAACGCGCTGAGAATGAGGCCCTTCTCCGTAGGAGTGAGGTGGAAATCCTCGGTCATGAACGGCAGGCTCACCGACACTGCCGAACGGTCGATGTAATTGATCGCCAAACCGACCGCACAGAACACCGCGACCGCCCACCTGATCCGCGACGCCCGGCTGCTGCCGGATGTCGCCGGATCGGGTTCGGCGGATTTCCCGTGCGTCACTGCCGGTGTGCTGGTCATCGTCGAGCCTCCATGATCAAGCGATTGTGATCGTTTCGCGCAGTAGAAGTGAGGGGCAGGTCCAGATCCACGGAGCTGTGGCGCTCGACACACTCACCGCCTCAGGCCACAATGATCAAACCAATCATCTGGTTTGTCAATAGCCGAGACATTCCCGTCTTTCTGCGCGTTCTATGCAGCTTCTATCTACCCCGGTGGCTTATATGCGCGTATCGCGCATACAGCGTTGACTTGCGCACATCGCGCATGTAACGTCTGGTTCGTGACACAGCGCACAGACATCGACGTTCAAAACCCCTTCGGCGGTGACAACGACGGCGACGGCGACGACCAGGGTGACGAGCGAGGCGCACGCCGCCGAGACATCCGCGGAGCACGCCGCCGAGAGCAGATCTTGCAGCTGCTGCAAACCGTCGAATCCGGCTCGATGAGCGTCGAGGAGATCGCTGAACGGTTCAATGTCTCCTTCGCAACGGTGCGGCGCGATCTGAGTCGGCTGCATCAGGACCGACACATCACCCGTACGTACGGCGGCGTGGCGTTGACGGTTCCCGCCGAGTTGTCGATCCATCAGCGTCACCTGGAATTCACCCGTGAAAAGGACGCCATCGGGCGCGTCGCGGCCGAGGCCGTCACAGACGGCGCCGTCGTCATCGTCGATGCGGGCACCACCACCGAATTCGTCGCGCGCCACCTCACTGCGGCCGATGTGACTGTGTTCACCAACGGAATCGGTGCGATCAACATCCTTGCGCGCAAAGAGCATGTGTCGCTGGTGGTGCTGGGTGGCCGGTTGCGGCGCGTCAACGAGACGATCAGCGGTGCGGAGGCAGAGAACATGCTGCGGTCGGTCGTCGCCGATTTCGCCTTCGTCGGCGCCGACGCCGTGCATCCCGAGTATGGCGTCGCGTCACGGACTCTCGAGCAGAGCCGGCTCAAAACCCTGATGATGCAACGCGCAAGGCAGACGGTCGTCGTCGCCGATCATCGAAAGCTCACCACCGACCAGTTCAACTACTGGTCGGAGCTCCCGGCGAACTGGCGGTTCGTCACCGACGACGGCGCCGAGACCGAGGCAGGCAGTGCCGCCCTCGAAGAACTTCGCCGCATCGGTGCAGACATCGACCTGGCGCATCCACTGCGCGTCCTGATTGAAACCGCCGAAGAGAGAGGCACTGAGTCGTGACGACCACGATGGCGCAATCCGGAAAAGCCCCCGCACCAACGGATTCAGACGGCTTCCGGCAGGCAGTGCTGTATCAGCCAAATGACATGCGCATCGAGCGGGCCGCGATGCCGCGGCTCCAACCCGGGGACGTGTTACTACGGGTCGACGCCGCACTTCTGTGCGGCACCGATGTCCGGATCTTCGAAGGTCGCAAGCAGAAGAACGTCACGTTCCCGACCGTGCTCGGCCATGAGTTCGCCGGAACCGTCGTCGATGCCAACGGACCGTTGCCGGACGGGGTGAACATGGGCGACCAGGTCGCCGTCTACCCGCTGGTGACCTGCGGCAACTGCACGGCGTGCCGGCGTGGGCACGAGAACATCTGCCGCAACCGCAGTGCATTCGGCTATCAGCTGACCGGTGGCCTGTCGCAGTACGTCCACGTCCCCTCGGTGGCACGACAGAATCTTGTGCCGGTACCGGGCGTACCCGCGACCCAGGCGGCGATCATCGAACCGGTGGCCTGCGCGTACAACGGACAGAAACTCGCGGGCATGGCAAGGGCTCAGACCGCGCTGATCGTCGGGTGCGGGCCATTGGGACTCATCCACACCGGGCTGGCAAAGAGCCTGGGCGTCGAGAAGGTCGCCGCGGTCGACCCGATCGCCGGCCGTCGCGAGATGGCAAAACGATTCGGAGCAGATCTGGTTCTGGAACCAGGGCCCGACACCGCGGAGGCACTCGACGATTTCACCGAGGGAGGCATCGATGTTCTGGTGATGGCCATCGGGCGAATCGACGCGCTCACACCATATTTGGCCAGTTTGGCACCAGGGGCACGAGTATCGGTGTTCGCCGGGTTCGGCGCCGACGCGGATCTCGCGGTGTCCGCCAACGACGTGCACTACAACGAATGGACCATCGTGGGCGCCTCGTCGTGCCGTTTGGACGGGTTCCATGCGGTCGCGCCCATGGTCGCTTCCGGAGAGCTTCCGGTCGCGGAACTCATCGGCACCCAACTCCCGCTCGATCACGCGGTAGAGGCGATCAGGCTCGCCGGCTCAGGAGCCGACATGCGAGTCGGCGTCGACCCATGGGCGTGACCAGTTCCGGCAGGACCCACCAGTTAAGGAGAACCTATTCATGACAACCACATTCACGCCGGCTTTCGACATCAACCGCTCGGGTACCACCCCGGCGTTGGGTCGCGAACTTCGGCTGCGCCGCCTGTTCGGCGCCGACGGGCGGACCCTGACCGTGGCGCTGGATCAGGCGGTGCCGCGCGGTGTGGCCCCCCGTCTGGCCTCCATCGGATCGACGTTCGACCGCATCGCCGAAGGTGAACCCGACGCCGTCACCATCACCAAGGGACTGTCCGGGCCCTTGTTCGGCGGCCGGGCCACTCCCCTGCCCTGGATCCTGAAGGCTTCGATGTTCTCCGTCGAGTTCCATCCCACCTACGACGCCACCATCGGAACGGTACGTGACGCCATCCGCTTGGGCGCCGATGCCGTGGCAGTGGGAATCTCCGCCGGATCGTCCCATCAGGTCGCGATGTTCGAGATGCTCACCAACGTTGTCGAGGAGGCCCACAGCTGGGGTCTTCCGGTGGTGTGTCACGCCTACCCGTCCGGCGAAATGTGGGGCGACAGAAAGGGTTCCACTGAGTCGGTGCTGTACGCCTCACGGGCGGCAGCCGAACTCGGTACCGACATCGTCAAGACGTGGTACACCGGTTCGACCGCCGAGTTCGCCAAGGTGGTCGAAGGCACACCGGCGATCGTCGTCGCGGCCGGAGGAGCACCTGCCCCCAGCCCGCTCGACGTGCTCAAACAAGCCGCGTCGGTCATCGAGGCGGGCGGCCACGGCATGACCGCGGGTCGCAACATCTGGCAGGCGAAGGATCCCGCGAAAATGGTCAACGCCCTCAAAGCCGTCATCCACGGTGGGGACACCCCCGAGGTCGCGGCCAAGCTTCTCGACTGACCCCGCCGTGGCCTACCTCGGAATCGATGTCGGCACGTCGGCAACCAAGGCGGTCGTGATCGACTCGCTCGGCACCGTACTCGCCCGGTCCCGGGTTCCGCATCCTTCAGCGCGCGGATGCGGCCCCGGGCGGGTCGATCCGACGGCCTGGCGAGGCAGTGTCACCGCGGCCGTCAGATCTGTTGTCGAGGCGCTGGACACCCGCCATGCCGAGATCACCGGCGTCGGGTTCGACACCCACTGCCCGACGGCGTTGCTGCTGGATGCCGAAGGGCGGCCACTGACCGCCGGGCTCACCTGGGACCATCCCGGGCTGTCCGGGCCGACTGACGACCTGATCAGCATGTTGAGCGCCGATGAGGTGGCTCTGATCGGCAACCACCTGATGCCGGCCACCGCGATGGGCGCAGCCTATCGCCTGCTGCAGTCGATCGAGCCGGAAGCCCAGCGCACCGCGACCACGTTCGGACTGGCGGGCACCTGGTTGGGGCAATGGTTGACCGGCCGACGGTCCATCGACCCCACGCAGGCGTCCTACACCGCGTTGATGGCCAGCACGGACGGGAGCTGCCGGTGGTTGAGCGATGTGCTGACGAAATTCGGCATACCCGCTCACCAACTACCGCCGATACGACCGTCGTTGAGTGTGCTGGGCCCGCTGACCTCGAAGACTGCGAGTGAACTCGGCCTGCCCGAGGGTGTGCCGGTTCTCGTGGGTTCGGGTGACACGCCGGCCGCGTCCTACGCTTTGGGCTCCGCACCCGCAGGCAGACCGCTGCTCATCATGGGAACAACCCATGTGGTGTCCAATGTGCTGGCCAAGCCGGACCCCAGGGCCCTCGCCCTGCAACGCGCAGACGTCCGCCCCCAACGGTGGCTGATCAACGGCGTCATCAACGGCGGGGACGCACTGGCCTACGGCGCCGCAGTCCTGGGTTTCGGCACAGACGACTCTGCGGTGGCCGAACTCGTCGCGGCAGCGTTCACCGCCGGACCCTCAGAGACCGGCGGAGGCGCCCCCATTTTCATTCCGCACACCCGCGCCGAACGGGGCCCGCTGTGGTTCGACGGTCCACGCACAGCGATCGTGGGCCGGTCGATCGACATCCCGCTTCCGGTGGCCGCCCGCGGCATGGTCGAGGGAGTGTTGTTCGCTGACCGAATGGTCGTCGAGGCATGTGTGGGCCGGGATCAGCACACGCTCTATGTCAGTGGCGCGTTCGGGGACGAGCCGGCACTGCCTCAGCTACTCGCCGATGTACTCGATCGCGTGATACTGGTCGTCGATGAAAGCCACCTGTCCGCGCTCGGTGCCGCGGCCATGTGCGGTGAAGTGCTCGACGGCCGCATGATGACGCCACCCGAGGCACGTGAGGTTTCGCCCCGCGACGAGTGGCGAGAGACTGTGAGGTCGCGGTGGGCCCACTACCGCGAGGCATGGTCGTCGGTCACGGGTGTCACACCACTCGGCACCCTCGACGAGGCCATGAGTACACCATGACAAACAAGGAGTGCCTTTGACGATCTACGTGTCGAGACTGCTCACCGACCGTGCCATGGCGCATTTGGGGTCGCTGGAGGTCCAGCTCCGGGTGGGCGGTGATGCGCCACCGAGCCGGTCCGAGCTCGAAGCCGGATTCGCGGGCGCCGACGCCGCGATCGTCACGCTGACCGAGCGTGTCGACGCCGAGTTGCTCGCTGCCGCAGGCCCGCAGCTCAAGATCATCGCGAACGTCGCTGTCGGATACGACAACATCGACGTCGAGGCCGCCGCCGCGGCCGGTGTCACCGTGACCAACACGCCCGGTGTCCTGGACCGCGCGACCGCCGACCACACGTTCGCGTTGATCCTCGCGGCGACGCGACGCGTGCTCGACGGCGACCGGCTGCTGCGGTCACGCGAACCGTGGGTGTGGGGCCCGCGCATGCTGGTGGGCCTTGACATCAGCGCATCAGCGACGCTCGGCATCCTGGGTTTCGGCCGCATCGGCAAAGCAGTGGCCCAGCGCGCCAAAGGTTTCGATATGGAGATTCTCGCGACCGCCCGCAGCCGCGAACCCGGCACATCCGAGGATGGTGTGCGGTTCGTCGACATCGACACGCTGCTGTCCGAGAGCGATGTGCTCAGCGTGCTCACCCCGTTGACCCCGCAAACCCGCCACCTGATCGACGCGGACGCACTGGCGAAGATGAAACCATCGGCGTACCTGGTCAACACCGCACGCGGCGGTGTGGTCGACGAATCCGCGCTCATGAGCGCCCTGCACGCCGGGCGGCTGCGCGGTGCCGCGCTCGACGTCTTCGAGAACGAACCGCACATCGATCCCCGCTTGCTCGACACGCCGAATCTGGTTCTCACACCGCATATTGCCAGCGCGGGCGAGTCGACGCGCGACGCTATGGGTATTCTCGCAGTCGACAATGCCGCCGCGGTTCTCGCCGGGAAACCGGCGCTCACCCCTGTCAGATAGCACCGGATGAAAATCGTTCTTGCCCCGGACTCCTTCAAGGAGTCGATGACGGCCTCCCAAGCGGTGGCCGCGATGCGCGACGGAGTGCACCAGGTGCTCCCCGACGCCGAATGCGTAGGCGTGCCGATGGCCGACGGCGGTGAGGGAACCGTCGACGCGGTGGTCGACGCCCTGGCCGGCGAGCGCGTGACGGTCGACGTGTCCGATCCACTCGGACGTCCGATATCGGCCCACTACGGCTTCATACCCGACCGCAAACTCGCGGTGATCGAGATGGCGACGGCGTCCGGTCTGGAACTCGTGGCCCCGGCACACCGAGACGTGCTGCGCGCAAGCACATTCGGAGTCGGTCAGCTCATCTCTTCGGCGCTGGATCGCGGCGCGACCGACCTGCTGATCGGGCTGGGCGGCTCGGCCACCAACGACGGCGGCACCGGGATGCTCACCGCACTCGGCGCGGCGTTGCTCGACGCCGACGGCAAACCGTTGCCCCCTGGCGGCGCAGCACTGGCGCAGCTGGACCGCATCGATCTGACCGGACTCGACGCACGCCTGGCCGACGTCCAGATCAGGATCGCCTCCGACGTCACGGCTCCACTGCTCGGGCCGGGGGGCGCCAGTGCGGTGTTCGGCCCCCAGAAGGGCGCTGGTCCGTTTGACGTGGAGACCCTGGAGGCCGCGCTGACGCGGTTGGCCGTGGTGACCGAGGAGACGCTGGGCCGGGCACGGCCCGAACTTCCCGGTGCCGGTGCGGCAGGTGGTCTCGGCTTCGCGCTGCTGGATTTCCTGGGCGCCGAGTGCAGGCCCGGCGTCGAGGTGATCGCCGAGACCGTGGGCCTGGCCAAGGCGGTGGTGGGCGCGGATTGGGTGTTCACCGGTGAAGGCAGCGTCGACGCGCAGACCGTGCTCGGTAAGACCCCGTTCGGAGTGACCCAGGTGGCGCGCCAGGCCGGCGCCCGCGTGGTGATCTTCGCGGGCCGCGTCGGTGACGACGCCGGCGTTCTCCTCGATCACGGTGTCGACCGCCTCGTCGCGATCACGGCGCCGGGCACACCCATCGAGCAGGCGCTGCGCGAAGGTCCACAATCGCTGGCCCGCGCCGCCGCCGAGGTCTGCCGCACTCTTTCTTAGCGCGAACAGACCCGAACTGGACTCACGCCAGAACAGCGCCCGTTCACGTCTGTTTCGTGTGTCGAACCGGTCAGTGCGCGCCGCTGTACGCCGCCATGGCGATCAGAGCCGCACCGGTCAGCATCATCACGAGCACACGCAGGGTCAGACGCAACGTCAGGTAGTTTGCTCTCATCTCACTCCCCCGAAGGTTTCGAGTCATATGAACCTTAACGGCTCTGTCGACCGAAAATTTGCCATGTCCAGCGGCCACTGACCCGATTCGCAGCGTTTAACCAGCTGGCAGCGACTGCATATTCCTCTCTGGTGTCCGAAATGGGCAGATTTTATTCACCTCAAGTTTGCTCGACGTCCACCGCGCCGCCATTCGACCACATCGATAGCGTCATCATCAGAAGTTAACTCCATCCGCAAACAGGCGCGGTATCCACTGGGGATACCGCGCCTGTGGTTTGCCTTCGTTTGCGCTCAGTGATGGTGGCAGGCCGCCGGCGGCGACGGCGGAACGTCCAGTGCGGGATTTCCGTCGAAGAAGCCGACCGGCTTGAGCTTGAAACCTGTGTAGTGACACGGCATCACCGGCCAGTCCTCCGGACACACGACATGGTGCGCGCCGACGGTGTACCACAGCACGATGTCGGTGTTGTCCAGCGGCGCATCGTCGGCGACGTACTGCGGCAGCCCCTGCGCCTCGGCGCACTGGTACATGTAATCGCCCGCCGCGTAGAGCTCCCTGGGGTCGTACTTGGTGACCCACAGGTTGTGCTGGACGAACCTGGCGCGGTCGTAGATCACCGAGCCCTCCTGCACCATCACCGGGATGACGTCCTTCGGCATGATCTTGTAGCCGACCGGGGCACCGAACTCGTTGAGCTTCGACGGGTTGACCACCTTCCAGTACCGGCCCGTCGAGAACTCCCAGTCCCGCGCACCCTCGGACTCCGAGGCCACCAGGGTGTCCTTGGTGATCCAGGCGTTGTGGTGGGGGTTGAGCTCCGGATCGGGCTCGGGGATCGAATCCACCTCGTAGACACTGTTTCCCGGACCGTCGATGCTCATGTCCATACGGAAGTTGAAGAAGTGCTGATGGTTGGGGCCGTACATGCCGGGAGCCACCATCTTGCCCCACCGCGGAGTCTCGCCCTCGGGGATGGACCCGGTGGTGAGCACGCCCGTGAGCTTGACCTCCATCTCGATGCCGGCATCGTTGTAGAGGTACCAGAAGAACCCGTACTCGTAGTTGCCGACGGTGCAGATCATCGAGATCACCAGACGCCGCGAACGACGCACCTCGACCTCACCGGTGCGGAAATCCGTGTGCTTCCAGGAGATCCCGTAGTCCTCCTCGTGCATACAGATGGCGTTCGGGATCGTCACGGCGTTGCCGTCGGAGTCGTTGACCGTGCCGTCGAAGTAGTGGATCTCACCGACGCAGTCACAGCCCAGCGTCAGGGGGTTGGCCGAAAAGCCCATCCCCACCTCGCCCATGTCGAAGACGTTCTTGTTCCAGTGTGTCGGCGACGAATCGCCGTACGGAACGACCATCTCGGACAGCGCCGCGCGGTACATCACCGGTCGGACGTTGCCCCGGTCGGTGTAGGTGATCTCGTGCAGCACCAAGCCCTCGCGGGGGTTGAACCCGACACGCAGCGACCACTTCTGCCACTTGACGTGCCAGCCGTCGACGGTGAAACTCGCCCCTTCTGGCTGCGTGATGTCGATTTTCTTGACATCGGACCGGAATTCGGTGAACGCCGGCCGGTTGTCGGGATCGAACATGAACTGCTCGGTGTAGTTGCCGCCCTTGGTGGGCAACGGCACGACACCGTGGTCCTCGATGTCGAGCACCTCCATCTTGTCGAGATCGAACGTCACGATCAGTCCCTCGACCGGACGCGCGTAGCCGTTCTCGGACGGGGCGGCGCGCACGAACGTCAGGGGACGGCAGACCAGCGGCGAGTTGTCGTAGTGGTCCTGTGCGCCGTAATACCCTGCGGGCCAGGGATCGATCATCGCGAGGCTGAAATCGGTGACGCCGCGCCTGCGCATGGCCTCCTGCCACCGCGGGTCCTCCCGCACCTTCTCCTCCACGCCGGTCATGTGCTCGACGAGATAGGACGGGAAGCGTCCCGGAATCGGCGTCCACGAATCGATGACACGCGCGCCGAGGTCGACGATTGCCTCGTAGATGAGTTTGGCCGCGGCGTCGTACATCGTCACGAACGCGCGGCGCGGGACGTCCATGCCCACGAAGGTCAGTTTCTCGTTCTTCTCCGGCTCGGCGAGCTGGATCATCACGAACTTCAAGGTGGGTGTGGCGTAATCGGATCCGGTGATGACGGCGGCCGCCGCCTCGATCTCGGCGCCGGTCAGCGGGTCCAGCGGATACGGCGCTGCCGTGGCCGCGCCCTCGACGTTCGTGATCGTGCTGTCCATCGTCATAACGGTGTGCTTCCTCCGCTGTTGGTGGATCACCGCGTATCGCGGGTGACCGGTGCAGGGTCGGCGCAACTTGCTGCGCTTGGAAAATGCTCGCGCAGGAACGTTTCGGTAGATCCCGTCGGCAATGTCGGTGACGTTAACTCTGCACGGCCCCGTGTTACGGTGTGGTGACCTGGCGCAACGGATTTCGTTGTGTGCGCGGTTGTGTGCGCGAACGTGAACAACCCGGCCGGCCGATGTTCGGCCGACCGGGTCGTCACGAGGTCACGGCTACTTCTGCGCTTCGTCCTCCTTGGTCAGGTCGAACACCGCCAGGTGGGCCAGCGCGTCGTCCTGGGACACCTTGTGTGCCGAGCGGCGACCGAAGACGTAGACCGTCAGGCCCAGACCGAACATGCCGAGGCTGATGCAGCCCACCCAGGTCATCCAGGTGGCCGACGGTACGTCGATCCACGGCGTGACGAAGGAGTAGTAGATGCCACCGACGGTGGCCAGGCTGCCGACGATCACCGTAGTCCACACACCGACCATGCCGCCGGGGATGCGCCAGAACTGCTCGTTGGCATAGCGATCGGCGTACTTCTTGCGGGCCACGATCACCGGGATCAGGAAGAAGAACCCGCTCAGCAGCCACACCGTGGACAGTCCGCCCTGTAGGTAGACGGTGACGTTGGCCATGCTGCTCTGCGAGTACAGCCCGACCAGGATGAGCGACGAGATCACGCCCTGGATCAGCACCGCGGTCACCGGGTTGCGGGTACGCGGGTTGAGGTGGGTGAAGATGCGCGGCAGGTGCCGTTCGAGGCCGGAGACGAAGATCAGCCGCGAATAAGCGACCTGATAGGTCATCAGCGCCACCACGACGATGAAGGCGAGCACGATCGCGCCGACTTCCATCAGGCCGGGGAATCCGGCGACGTCGAGCATCCCGATCACACCGGTCACCGGGTCGATCTGGTCGCCGGGCAACGCCATCATGGTGCCCAGCGTGGTGAGCAGGTAGATCGCTACCAGCGCGGTGGATCCCCACAGGATCATCTTCGGTCCGCTCTTACGCACCGAGAGGAACTCCGCGCCCATGTTGTACGGGGTCTCCACACCCAGCAGGTACAGCAGCACGGTGCCGTACAGAAAGCCCGCGACGGCGAAATTGGGGATGGTGGCCTCGGCCCAGCTGAACGGTGTGGCCGAACCGTTCTCGACGGCGAACAGCAGGCCGGAGATGAAGATCGTCAGGGTCAGGACGCCGTAGACGATGAAGACGATGTTCATGATGCGTTGGTTGGCGGCCAGTTTCGCCAACGCCAGCCCGATGACGGTCCACAGGATCACCAGCTGCAGGATGATGCTGGTGGTCAGGCCGATTTCGGCGTGGAAGGCCAGCAGCAGCAGTTGCAGCACCACGGCCGGGGACGAGGCCGCGTTGAGGATCACCGGCACCCAGGACAGGTAGCCGCCGATGAAACCCCACGTCTCCCCCATGGTGCGGGTGGCCCAGATGTACACGCCGCCCTGACCTGGCCACAGGTTGCCCAGTTCGACGACGGCCATGCCTGCGGGCACCAGGAATGTGAGGATGCCCAGCACCCACATCGGGATCGCGGTCCACCCGCCCGCCGCCATCACCGAGGATCCGGTGATCCAGCAGATGATGAACACATAGGCCGCGGTCAGGCCGAACGTGGTCATCACCTTGGGCAGGATCTGCTCCGGCACCAGTTCGGTGGTCATGAGCTTGTCTCGTTCGGCGGGCGGTGGTGCCTCTAACTCTTGGGTCATCGATGTCTCCCAATGCCGTTGACTCAGTTGATGATCTGTCCGTCTCGCATCCGGACAACACGGCTCGCTTCGTCGGCCACCGTGGGATCGTGGGTGCTCGCGACGACCGTGACGCCCAGCGTCAGGCACAGGTCGCGCAGCATGCGCACCACCGTCTCCCCCGTGCGGTGGTCGAGATTGGCTGTCGGCTCGTCGGCGAGGACCAGGGTCGGGTTGCTGATCAACGACCGTGCGATCGCGGTGCGTTGCTGTTCACCACCGGACATCTTGGTGGGCTGGTGGTGGATCCGGTGTCCCAGGCCCACCATCTCGAGGAGTTCGGTGGCGCGTGTGCGCAACGATTTCCGGTCGTACGGTTCGAACATCAGTGGCAGCTCGACGTTCTCGACCGCCGACAGGAACGGGATCAGGTTGTAGCTCTGGAAGATGAATCCGATGGTGTCGTGGCGCAATGCGGCGAACTGGCTCTCGGTCAGCTGTGCGGTGTCCTGCCCGCTGATCTTCACGGTGCCCTTGGTGGGCCGATCGAGACCGCCGATGATGTTGAGCAGCGTGGACTTGCCGCTGCCGCTCGGCCCCATCAGGCACACGAATTCACCCGGCATGACCTGCAGTTCGGCGGCCTTGAGCGCCTTGACCACCTCGTCGCCCAGTTTGTGCAGCTTCCAAACGTCGCTGATCTCGATGACGGGTTTCCTGCTGTCCTCGTTGTCGGCCGGGGCCTCGGTGTCATCCAGTGCGGTCATGTGATCAGCCTCCAGCGGTCAGGGATCGGATGGGTGGACGCGACGCGGCGTTCCAGGTGGGCACGAAACTCGTGGCGACAGCCGCGACGACGCTGACACCGAACGCGATCAGACAACCGGCGAGGATCCCGGCGACCGACACACCCGTCGGAGCGAACCCGGCCAGAGCGACCACGGCCGCGGTGACCGACGCCGCCACCGCGCCCGCCAAGGCGCCGAGCACGGCCGCGACCAGGGGTTCGACGAGCAGGGCGGCCACCACGGGTCCGCGCGGAATACCGTTGGCGCCCAACACACCCAGTTCCCGGGTCCGGTGCGCCACGGTGCGGGTGGTCGCCACGGCCACCTCGACCACGCCGACCAGCAACACCGTCACCGCTATCAGGATCACCGCGCGATTGATCTCCTCGGCGTGCCCGATGACGGCCGACTGCTCCCGGATGCCCGACGACATCCCGAAGACCAGCACCACCAGGAAGGCACCGGTGGCGGTGGTGACCACGGGAAGCACCATCTCCCTGATCCGCCTGCGCGCCGACAACCAGCCGTAGGCAAGTCCTTTCTGGATCATCGCGCCCCCAACAGGTCGACGGGCCGCTGCTGCAGCAGGCGGTGTACGGGCACCAGCGCGCCGACGATCGCCATGGCCGGCAGGAAGGCCGCGACCATACCGGCGGCCTGTGCCCACGCGACCGGGGTCGCGATGCCCGGAATCGCCAGCGCCACAGCGGCTCCCGCGCCGAGCACACCCAGTACGTAGGCCGCGACGAACACGATCGCCGATTCGACGAGGAAGAAGTACAGCACCTCGTCGGCCAGGCCGATGCTGCTCATGATGCCGAATTCGCGTTTGCGTTCCTGCACGGCCGCCAAGAACGACGACACCGCGATGACGAATCCGAGGATCAGGCCGATCGTGGAGATCAGGCCCAGTGTCGAGCTCGTGACCTTGCCGGAGAACAGTGCGGAGAATTTCTGCTCGAAGGTCAGCGGCCCGGACCCGCCCACGGTGTCGTAGATCAGACCTTCGCCATCGGCTTTCGGTTGCTCGGAGGGGTCGGCGGTGTACGGCAAACCGACCGCGGCACCGAACCTCTGGGCCAGATCGCGCCGATTCTCCTCCCCCGCAGGCGCATACACCGTCCACCACCCGTGGTCGCCGACCAGTGACCGGGCAACGCTCGTCGGCACCGTCACCGATTCGCCGGAGCCGGTGATCCGCGCCGTCAGCGGGTGGCCGTTCACGTCGACGACAGATCCGTCGGCCACCGCGAGCCGGTTTGCCACATCGGGTCCGAGAACCGCTTGCCCCGCGGGTATTTCGTCGTCGCCGCGCAGGGATACCTCGGCGTCGCCGATGTGCACGACCCCCGAGGAGGTCTGCACGGCCCGCCAGCCGTCGGGCACCGTGAGCGCGGGTGCGGGCCCGTCGGCCACCAGTGCCGACGCCTCGTTGTCGTAGTGCACGCCTGCCGCGGGCACCACCCACAGCTGCGCGTCGCCGAGGACGTCGGTCACCGAGTCGGCGCCGGTGATCGCGAAGCTCGACGAAATCGTCCGCACCACAGTCACACACGCGATCGCCAGCGCGATGCCGAGCACCGAGAGCACGAACCGCTCCGGCCTGCGCCGTATGTTCGCGAAGGCGAACCGCACCAGGCAACCGAAGGTGTTGCCGGTGGTGGTGGCGATCTGCGGTGATCGTGGCGGTGTGGATGTGGGTGAGGGCGATACCGATTCAGCGGTTTCCACAATGAGGGATGCTGCGAGCCCGATGTTTCACCCGCAGCCGTTCGCGGTGTCGAGTTCGTTAACAGGACACGGCCCGGGTTACGGGGTCATGTCACGCGCCACGCCGGTTTGTGCCCTACTCCGTGGTTTTCGTGGCCTTCTTCGCGGCCCGCTTACGCGGCTGCTTGGTCGCGGTGACATCTTGTATGCGCGCCCAGGGCCGCGCCTCCTCGAGCTCGTAGGCAAGCTCCAAAAGGCGCGCCTCGCGGCCGATGGTGCTGGAGAACATCATGCCCACCGGCATGCCGGCGGTGGTCTGCGCGAGCGGCAACGAGATCGCGGGGTCTCCGGTCGCGTTCTGCAACGGTGTGAAGGCCACCCAGTCGACCAGCCGCTGCAGGATCTGCTCGTAGTCCGCGGTCGGATCGAGTCGCCCGAGGGGCAGCGTCGGCTCGGCCAGCGTGGGCATGAGCACCACGTCGTAGCTGTTGGACAGCCGCTGGGTGATCCGCCCGGACCGGGCCAGCCGGGCGATCGCGAGCGGCAGCCGGTACAGGCGCCGCGCGGCGCGGCGATCCAGTCCCAGCGTGAGGTTGTCCAGCCGGTCGCGATCGAACGACGGCCCGGCCGTGCGGCGTCCACCGCGCACGCTGGCGAACGCCAGAAATGCCCAGTAGTCCAGGAAGTCGTCCTTGAAGTGGTTCGGAATCGGATTGCCGATCGGGGTGACCCGGTGGCCGAGTTCCTCGAGCAGTGCCGCGGTCTTGAGGGTGAGGTCGCGGACCTCAGGCGCGGCGTCGCGGACGATGGACTGCGTGCACACCGCGATCCTCAGCCGCTGCTTTCCAGGGCGGTGGACGTCGCCGATGGGTGGCAGCTTCGGGTTGCGGTAGACGCGTTCCATCTCGCGGTAGAAGGCTGCCGTGTCGCGGACCGAGCGGGTGACCACGCCGTCGGAGACGATGCGCAACGGCATCGCGCGGAAGTATTTGTCCTGAGGCAGACGGCCCCTGGACGGCTTGAGACCGACGAGACCGTTGCACGCGGCCGGGATGCGGATCGAGCCGCCGCCGTCGTTGGCGTGTGCGATGGGGACGACGCCCGCGGCCACGAACGCGGCCGACCCTGACGACGACGCTCCCGCGGTGTACTCCGGATTCCACGGGTTGCGCACGGGGCCCAGGCGCGGATGCTCACACGACGCGCTGAAGCCGTATTCCGACAGACGAGTCTTGCCCAGCGCGATGAGCCCGGTCGAGAGGTAGGCCCGCGCGAAGTCGCCGTGGGCGCGTGCGGCCCGCGGTTCCCACGCGTCGGTGCCGTGCATGGTGGGCATGCCCTCGACGTCGACGTTGTCCTTGACGAAGGTGGGTACCCCGTCGAAGAAGCCGCCGTAGGGGCTGGGCGCCGCGCCGCGGGCGTGGGCGCGTTCGAAGGCCGCGTAGGCCAGGCCGTTCAGCGTGGGGTTGACGGCCTCGACGCGCGCGATCGCGGCCTCGATGAGGTCGGCGGACGACACGCGGCCCGCCGCCAGTTCCCCGACGAGGCCGACGGCATCGTGATCACCGAGAGCGTCATTGCTGAAGGCGTGGACCATGGGTTGACGGTACCAAGTGGTACCACACGGCAGGCCGGCGAGCGGGGTTTCCTTGCCCTTTGCTGTTCTCCGAAGACGGCAAAACCCCGCGTCTCCGGGATCGCCGGGTATGACGCGGGGTTTCACACAGTGAGCGGTGGGTGTGCCGCTCAGGCTTGTCAGGCCTGGCCGACCTCGAAGCGCACAAAGCGCGTCACGGTCACGGCTGCCTCATCGAGCAACGCCTTGACGGTCTTCTTGTTGTCGGACACCGACGGCTGGTCGAGCAGCACGACGTCCTTGTAGAAGCCGGTCACGCGGCCTTCGACGATCTTCGGCAGCGCCTGCTCGGGCTTGCCCTCGTTGCGGGCGGTCTCCTCGGCGATGCGCCGCTCGTTGGCGACGATGTCCTCGGGCACGTCCTCACGGGTGAGGTACTTGGCCTTGAGCGCGGCGATCTGCAGTGCGACCGCGTGCGCGGCCTCCTTGCCCTTGTCGGCGTCGCCGGCCTGGTACTCGACCAGCACACCCACGGCGGGCGGCAGGTCGGCGGCACGCTTGTGCAGGTACGCCTCGACGGTGCCGTCGAAGTACGCCGCGCGGCGCAGTTCGAGCTTCTCGCCGATCTTGGCGCTCAGGTCCGCGATGGCCTGTTCGACGGTGGTGTCGCCGGTCTTGGCGGCCTTGAGCGTCTCGATGTCGTTGGCCTTGGCCGCGACGGCAGCCGCGACGATCTGGTCGGCGAGCGCCTGGAACTCGGCGTTCTTGGCGACGAAGTCCGTCTCCGAGTTCAGCTCGATGAGCGCGCCGTCCTTGGCCGCGACCAGACCTTCGGCGGTCGCACGCTCAGCGCGCTTGCCGACGTCCTTGGCACCCTTGATGCGGAGCAGTTCGACTGCCTTGTCGAAGTCGCCGTCGGCCTCGACCAGGGCGTTCTTCGAGTCGAGCATGCCTGCGCCGGTCAGCTCCCGAAGCCGCTTTACGTCGGCAGCGGTGTAGTTAGCCATGAAAGCCTTCCTGGAATTACGAAGCGTCAGTGGATGATTCGGGGGCGGCAGCGCCTTCGGCAGAGGCGTCGGCAGCACCGGCGGTCGCGCCGGCGAGCAGCTCCTGCTCCCACTCGGCGAGCGGCTCGGCACCTTCGGCGGGCTTCTCGCCGCTGCCCTGGCCCGCGCGGGCCTGCAGACCCTCGGCGACCGCGGAGGCGATCACCTTGGTCAGCAGCGCGGCCGAGCGGATCGCGTCGTCGTTGCCCGGGATCGGGTAGTCGACGACGTCGGGATCGCAGTTGGTGTCGAGGATCGCGATGACCGGGATGCCCAGCTTGCGGGCCTCACCGACGGCGATGTGCTCCTTGTTGGTGTCGACGACCCACACGGCCGAGGGCACCTTCTGCATGTCGCGGATACCGCCGAGGCTGCGCTCGAGCTTGTTCTTCTCACGCGTGAGCATGAGGATTTCCTTCTTGGTGCGACCCTCGAAGCCACCGGTCTGCTCCATGGCCTCGAGCTCCTTGAGGCGCTGCAGGCGCTTGTGCACGGTGGAGAAGTTGGTGAGCATGCCGCCGAGCCAGCGCTGGTTCACGTACGGCATGCCGACGCGGGTGGCCTCTTCGGCGATGGACTCCTGCGCCTGCTTCTTGGTGCCGACGAACAGGACCGTGCCACCGTGGGCGACGGTTTCCTTGACGAATTCGTACGCCTTGTCGATGTAGGTCAGCGTCTGCTGCAGGTCGATGATGTAGATGCCGTTGCGGTCGGTGAAGATGAACCGCTTCATCTTGGGATTCCAACGACGGGTCTGATGCCCGAAGTGGGCGCCGCTGTCAAGCAGCTGCTTCATGGTGACGACGGCCATGGCCAGCCATACCTCTTCTGGTTGTCGGTTGTCGCTCGGCATCGGGTGATACCGGGCCCTGGTGCCCGCTGGTTGCCGGACCCGCACTGGGAAATCCCAGGTCAGGACCGCCGGCATCCGGATTCGACCCCATGGAGGCGATCGAGGCGCGAACACGCGAAGTCAGCCCGCTCGGCGAGCTGCACGTAGGAGTTTACACGCTGGACACAGGTGCTTTTACCAGCCTGACCTCCAGGGTCGGCGGTTCATCCACAGGCCGTGATCTCGCTCTTGGGCGCACGGGTGCGGATGCGGTGCACTGGAAGGTGATGAGAATCATGGCAGCCGTGGTGTGCGCCGGGTTGTTCTGGTTGTTCTGGGCCGTGCCTGCGGACGCCGAGACCGTGCGCTTCCGCTGGCCGCTGGACCCACGACCAGCGGTGACGCGCGCATTCGACGCGCCGTCGCCGAACTGGCAGCGCGGGCACCGTGGCGTCGACCTCGCGGCGGGCGCGCACCAGCCCGTGTATGCCGCGGGGCCCGGCACGGTGGTGTTCGCCGGTGAACTCGCGGGACGCCCGGTGGTGTCGATCGCGCATCCGGGTGGTCTGCGCACCACCTACGAACCGGTGCGCGCTCACGTGCGGGTGGGCCGCACGGTCGCAGCCGGGCAGTCCATCGGCACGCTCGACGAGGGTCACTCCGGCTGCCCGGTCGCGGCGTGTCTGCACTGGGGTGCGATGTGGGGTCCGGCTTCGCGCGCCGACTACGTCGACCCGGTCGGCCTGCTCGCCGCGGTCCGCCTCAAGCCACTCGAAACGCGGTTACAGTCGGCGAGGTGACATCTACCGCTCATCGCAACCGTCCCATGCGCTTTGGCCTGCACACCGCCCTCCCCCGTGGCACCGACTTCGCCGAGTTTGCCCGTGGCGTCGAGGATTCCGGGTTCGACGTGCTGACGGTGCCCGATCACATCGCGCCGATTCTGTCGCCGTTCGCGGGTTGCGCAGCGGCGGGTGCGGTCACGTCCCGCTTGCACACCGGAACGTTGGTGCTCAACAACGACCTCCGCCATCCGGTCGACGTAGCACGTGAATCCGGCACGCTGGCAGCCATGTCGGGCGGACGCTTCGAGCTCGGTCTGGGCGCCGGGCACATGAAATCCGAATATGACGCCGTCGGTGTGAAATTCGACCGCGGGGGCTTGCGGGTCGACCGGCTCGTCGAAGCCGTCTCGGTGATCGCGCCGTTGCTGGCCGGCGAGGCGGTCGATGTCGACGGCTCGCACTACTGCGTGCGCGGTGCCGCCGGTGAACTCATGGCGCCGCCCGGTGTTCCCGTGCCACTGCTCATCGGTGGAAACGGCACGCGTGTACTGCAACTGGCGGGCCGCGTCGCCGATATCGCGGGCCTGGCCGGGTTCGGCCACAATCACGACGCCACCGAGGTCCGCCTGACCCACTTCGGCCCGGCAGGTCTGCTGGACCGCGTCGGCGTGGTTCGCGACGCGGCGGGTGCGCGCTTCGAGCAGATCGAACTCAACGCGCTCATCCAGTTCGTCGCCCACACCGAGGACCCGGCCGCGGCCGCGACCGAACTCGCAGGCACCCTCGGCACCGAGCCGTCGGTCCTGCTCGAATCGCCCTTCGTCCTGATCGGGACCTACGAGCAGATGGCCGAGGCACTCGCTGAACGTCAACGCCTGTTCGGGGTGAGCTACTGGACGGTCATCGACGCGTGGGCCGGCCGTGAATCGGCCATGCCGCACCTCGCCGAGGTGATCAAGCTGTTGCGCTGACCCGGGCCAAAAACGTCGTCATCGCGTCGAGCACCACCTCAGGCGCGTCCCGCTGCACCCAATGTCCGGCCTCGGCAATGATTTTCAGCGTGGCGTCCGGTATCAACCGCGCGGCGGCGCGCGCATGCGCGACGGGTACACCCGTATCGCGGCCGCCGTGCACGATCAGCGCGGGACGCGGAAACGTCCGCAAGCGGTCGGTGTAGTCGGTGCGCTGCCGGTTCCACCGCACCTGGTCGCGCTGCCACTGCTCGAACGCGATGAAACCACCCGGTTGCGCCGCGGCGGCGTACACGGTCTGCAGCAGATCGTCGGTGCGGTGGGCGCGATTTCGGATGATGGCCGCGATGCTCTGGTTCATCGCGGCACGGTTTCGCGCGGTCCAGCGCATAACCGCGCCCATCACCCCGGTGCGCACCATGGCCCACGTCAACGCCTGCCTGATCGCCGAGAAAGGTCCGTCCGAAAGTCTCGGCATGATGCCGTAGCTGCCCAGCAGCATGGCTCCGGTCACCCGGTCCGGGCGGTCGAGCACATGCCCGATCGTCATGCCGCCGCCGAGCGAGAGCCCACCGATGGCGTACGTACCGTCGACGACCGCGTCGACGAAATCGCCGACGTAGGCGACCAGGCGCTCCTGCGTCACCGGCAGGACCGGCAGCGGACTGTGTCCGTAACCCGGATGGTCGGGGCAGACGACACGGTAGCCCGCCGCGGCGAGCCCGGGTGCGATTCCGCCCCAGGACAACTCGGCATTGTCGATCCCGCCTCCGTGCAAGAGGACGACGGTGCCGCTCGGGTGTTCGGGAGACCACGTGAGGTAGGAGACCCGGCCGCTGGACAGGTCGACTTCTGATCGGATCATGCGCGTGGGTGGGCCTGGTCATGAACGGCGCGGAGCCGTTCGACGGTGACGTGGGTGTAGAGCTGGGTGGTGGCCAGCGACGTGTGGCCGAGCAGTTCCTGCACGATGCGCAGGTCGGCGCCGCCTTCGAGCAGATGCGTGGCGGCGCTGTGGCGCAGCCCGTGCGGACCGATGTCGGGGGCGCCGTTGACGGCCGAGACCGTCTGGTGCACCACGGTGCGGGCCTGGCGCGGATCTAGGCGACGCCCCCTGGCCCCGAGCAGCAGGGCCGGGCCCGATTCGGGGATCGACAGTTGTGGCCTGCCTTCGGTCAGCCAGGCCGTCAGCGCCGCGTGGGCCGGCTCGCCGAACGGGACGGTGCGTTGCTTGTTGCCCTTGCCCAGCACCCGCACCACGCGCCGCGAGGTGTCGATGTCGTCGATGTCGAGCCCGCACAACTCGCTCACGCGGATCCCCGTCGCGTAGAGCAGTTCGACGATCAGCCGGTCCCGCAGCGCGATCGGATCCCCTTCTTGCGCACCTGAATTCACCGCGTCGAGCGCGTCGAGCGCCTGGTCGCGACGCAGCACGGCGGGCAGCGTGCGCCGCGCCTTGGGCACCTGCAGCCGCGCTGCCGGGTCCACGCCGATCAGGCCACGCCGCAACGCCCACGCACAAAACGTCTTCACCGACGACGTCCGCCTGGCAAGGGTCGTCCGCGCGGCACCCGACGCCGACTGTTCGGCCAACCACGACCGCAGCAGCGGCAGGCTCACGCGCGCGAGGCTCCGCTCACCCGTGCGCTGCTCGACGAAGTCGAACAGCGCCGTCAGGTCTCCCCGGTACGCCCGGCGGGTGTGGTCGGAATGGCCGCGTTCGAGGCCAAGGTAGGCATCGAACTGGTCGAGCACGGATTCCATGCCCCCACCGTGTCAGATCGTCCGGTCGTGTCCATCCGACGCGCCGCGCCGCAATCTCAGCGTGACCACTTTCGCGCCTCACCTTGCTCCGCGAGGGTGCGTGTTTGTCGGTGGACACGCCGGGTTGTGTCAGCACTCGGCGCACGCTCGCCGACCGGTGAGTGTTCTCCTGTAACCTGCTGTACAACAACACCTTTGACCAATATGGGCTCATTGATCACACCCGTCACAAACTGAGGTTTCTTGTCGGTGTATCGAACTAGTGTTCGATACATGGATGATGGAGTGCAGGACGCAGTCGCAGCCCTGGACGCTGCGCTCAACACCCTGCTCACACTCCCCCACAGTGCGCTCACCGACGCCGAACTTTTGACCATCTGCGCCGGCCTACAAGACGCCCGCAACCGCATCCCCGCCGTCGAACACCGCGCCATCGCCGCCCTGAGCCAACAGACCACCCCCGCAGCGATCGGCGCCAAATCCTGGCCGCTGGTGCTGGCGACCCGCCTGGGCATCTCCAGCAAGGAAGCCCGCCGCCGCTGCGCCGACGCCGCGGAGTTGGGCCCCCGGGTGTCGATGACCGGCGAAGCCTTGGCACCCAAACGTGAACACATCGCCGCCGCCCAAGCCGACGGCGCCCTGACCCCCGACCACGTCACCGAGCTGTTCAAATTCTTCACCAAATGCCCCGACTGGGTCACCTACGCCGAACAGTGCCGGCTGGAAGAAAAACTGGTCACCGGCGCCATCGGGGCCGACCCCGAAACCGTGCGCCAAGCCGTCGACCATGCCGTGTTCCTGTTGGATCAGGACGGGCCCGCCCCCACCGACAACCCACCCACCAAACCGTTCGGCATCACCTTCGGCCCCCAACAACCCGACGGTTCCTACCACCTGCGCGGCAAGGTCAGCGCCGAATTCAAAGCCACCTTCGACCCCATCGACGAAAAACTGGCCGCACCCGGCATGTGCAACCCCACCGACCAAACCCCATGCATCTCCGGCACACCCTCACAACAACAAATCGACCACGACGAGCGCGGCGCGCCCGAGCGTCGCCACGACGCCATGCTCACCGCCATGCGGCTGCTGCTCGCCCACAAAGACCTCGGCCAGATCAACGGCCTACCCGCCACCCTGCTGATCACCACCACCCTGCAAGAACTCGAAAAAG